>Ga0116143_10000416_pt1 | contig 58411 bp, 45 predicted proteins | sample AD_UKC034_MetaG_FD_89745 | JGI IMG/M metagenome (GOLD analysis project Ga0116143, IMG submission 89745) | Active sludge microbial communities of municipal wastewater-treating anaerobic digesters from USA - AD_UKC034_MetaG | ecosystem: Engineered > Bioreactor > Anaerobic > Digestate | place: USA... | reverse complement strand
TCGATGTTTTTCGAAGAAGTGTACATCACTTCCTCATTGGTACCCGCTAAAGTGAATTTAGAAGATCCTTCGCTTCTCTGTCCTAATGTTTTTCCACCAGGCTCAACCACTCTCAAATAAACTGTTTTGCTTCCAGAAGTAGCAATTTTGTTATCGAGTAAAGTAAAACAAGCTTCCAACTTATTGGTCCGTCTAGCAATAGCGGTTTCAGTGTATTTGCCACTACTTCTTTTCTTGTATGATTTAGCTTGAATGTATTCTGACTTTAGTACAGAGGCTGTATTAACCGTAGCTTGTAAATTTCGAGTTAAATTATCAACAGTATTGGTCAAGTCTTCTTTGTCCTTTTTCAACTGTTGATTTTCAACAAGTAATTGATCAATTTTCTCAAGATATTCATCACGCAATTTTTGCAACTCTGCAATTTCAGCCATAAGTTTTTTATTCAATGTTGTGCTGTTGCGTTCTTTGCGAAGAAGCTGATCAATTCGTGCTTTCTGCTCATCAATTTTACCGTTGGCTTCGCTTAGCAAACTATCTAAGTTGGCATTAATGCCTTGGTATTTGTTTAGCTCAGCATAAGTTTCACCTAATTCGCGCTCTACATCTACACGTGCTTGAACAAGGCTGTCCACTTTTACATCATACGTTTCTACAGTTGTTGCGGTGTTTCTCCATTGAAAAAGATTGCCAATAAGAGATAAAATTAAAAGCACTAATACCGCTTTATTAGTGTTGTTCTTTTTGGGTTGATTTTCCATATTTAGTTGTTAGTTAGTTGATTACAAAGTTAAAAAGCTTTAATGATTTACCTCATTACAAAATATAACTTCATTCAAATCTCATATCGTGCCAATGGAGTAATGTCTTGTAGAGCAAAATCCTTTCGCAAAAACTTGTAATAAGCAGCAATAGCTATCATTCCGGCATTGTCGGTGCAAAATTCGAACAATGGAATAAAGGAGTTATATCTTAATCGATCACAATCGTGTGCTATTCTATATCTTAACTGAGAGTTTGCTGATACTCCTCCGGCAATAGCCAAATTTTTAATATTGAGATTCTCAGCGGCAAGCAGGAATTTATCCATCAACATATCAATAATGCATAGTTGCACAGAGGCGCAAATATCATTCAAGTTTTGAGCAACGAATTCACTATTATTTCGGCTCTCTTTATTGATAAAATTCATGACAGCGGTTTTAAATCCTGAAAAAGAATAGGTATAGTCAGACATTTTAGACTTTGGGAATTCAAATCGATTCGGATTTCCACTCTTAGCATATTGGTCAATGAGGGGACCACCGGGATAGGGTAGTCTCAGCAACTTTGCAACCTTATCAAACGCTTCTCCTGCAGCATCATCGCTAGTTTCTCCAACAAGGGAAAGGTTTATGTTTTCATCCACTTTCACGATTTGTGTATGACCACCGGAAACTACTAGGCACAAAAATGGGAGTTCAGGTATTTTTTGCCCTTCCTTTTCAATTAAGTGGGCCAATACATGAGCATGCATATGATTGACCTCAATTAATGGCAGTTTTAAACTTAATGCAAGTGTTTTTGCAAAAGTGCTACCTACCAATAAGGGCCCGATAAGCCCCGGACCTCTTGTGAATGCAATGGCATTAAGTGATTCCAACTGGGTATCCGCTTTTTTTAAAGCTAAATCAACCACAGGGATTATATTCTTCATATGCTCTCTAGAAGCCAGTTCGGGGACTACACCTCCAAATGCTTCGTGCACTTTTTGGGATGCAATTACGTTAGAAAGGATGTTTCTGTTGCAACTTACCGCTGCTGAGGTCTCATCGCACGAAGATTCAATTGCTAATATTTTTATTTGATTAAGCATAAAAGCTACATCCAATCGTTTTATTTTTGTAGGGCAAAGATATAAACCATTGTATATAAGAGCATTTAAATTTATTCTAATCGCATTGCTACTTCTTGTGTTGTTGCTATGGGGATCATTCTATGCAATATTGAAGATTCCTTCCGTACAGACTTGGGTATTACATCGGGCTACTTCATACATAGAATCAAAGTATAATGTCAAAGCTAACATTGAAGAAGCCGACTTATATTTTCCTTATTATTTTACTTTTAAAGGTGTAACGGTTTATGATTTGAAGAACGATACACTCTTGTATGCCGCCAAAGTTACAGCTGCTTATCATCTTTCAAATATTTCAAAGTCCAATATTGATATACCCTATATTCATTTAAGAAATGCAAGCTTTCGTTTACGAAGGTATGCAGATGATGACGATTTGAACTTGATAAAGTTGATTGAAAATTTTCCTACGAGTTCGGATACATCTTCTCAGCAAAAAGAACTCACTTTTGAGAAAATATTCTTGGATAATGTTCACTTTTCTTATATCGATGATAGATACCCAGGGTATTCTCCGGTATTTGATGCAACACATATTGATATTAAAAATTTGTACGGACGAATTTCGGACATACATTTTAATCAAGACACGATAATGATGGATATTCATCAACTTGCTTTAAAGGAAAGGAGTGGATTTGAGGTTAAGAAACTAAACGGAAAATTTGCTCTTTCAAATACGGGCATTGGACTAAACCGATTTTCAATGGAAACTTTATTGAGTAATATCAAAGGTACCGTTTCGATGAAGTTTGATAGCTGGGATGATTTTAGTGACTTTGAGAACAATGTGAAAATGCATGGTGAATTTGAAAATAGTTTTTTAAGTAGCAATGATATAAGCAAATTCACAACTCATTTACTGCATTTAGAGCAACGAGTAGAATTTAGTGGTTTGATTAAAGGTACGGTCAACAACCTGCGGGGGAATTTTTTGGATATAAAGTTTGGACAATCAACTCACTTTAAAGGGAGTGTAAGTATCAATGATATAATGGAAATTGACAACAGCTTTATCGATTTAAATGTATCTCAATTAACTACCCGAGCCAATGATCTTAGAAAAATTCAAATAGCACCATACGATCAATGTACCTATCTGACAGTGCCAGAGGTAATTGATAATTTAGGTTTGATCCAGTTTAAAGGAAAGTTTACCGGCTTCATTCACGATTTTGTTGCTTATGGAAATCTTACTTCTGCTCTCGGTTTATTGAGTTCCGATTTAAATTTAAAAATTGATGATCAACGAAAAGTTTCATATTCAGGAAAATTAGTAGCTCAGGACTTTAATATGGGTAAATTTCTAAACTCATCTACTTATTTGCATCGAACCTCATTTAATCTAAATGTTGAAGGAAAAGGAGTAACACTTTCCACTGCTGATTTGAGTCTCGATGGAAAAGTTGAATTTATCGAACTGATGAATTATCCCTATTCAAACATTGAACTCGATGGGATTATTAAACAGAAAAAATTCAATGGAGATATTTCTATTTATGATCCCCACTTTGGAATGATGTTTAATGGCTTGATTGATTTTAATTCAAAGATCCCAATGTATGATTTTACAGCTAATATTGAATATTTAAGACCTGTGAAAACGAAACTCATTGATCGACATGAATCAGCTGAATTAAATGGAAGATTGCACTTAATCGCGACTGGGAATTCCTTTAATAATTTTGAAGGACTTTTATCGATTGATTCGTTAAATTATGCAGAGGATGATAAGAACTTATTTATTAATAAAGTTTTAATTGAAGCCAACGAGAGTTCTATAACTCAAAATAATTTTCTTTCCATTAGAAGTGATTTTTTAAATGCAAGAATCAGCGGAAGATCAAATGCAATTAGTTTCTACAATGAATTTTCAGATCGACTTTCGACTTATTATATACCTCAATTTGATAAGAAAAAACTTAAGAATGATTACGCCAAGGCTGAAGTGTATTTGCATGAAGCTGATAAAATATCAGAGATCTTTCTTCCGGAATTGAAATTTGCAAAAGATCTTCAATTACAGATAGAACTGAATAAGAAAGATATTCCATTAAACATTCAATTGGTAGGCGACAGTATTCAGTTTGGAGCATTTTATGTTAACGCATTTGAATATTCACTCAAGAGTGATTCTATTAGGTTGCAACAAGCATTTTATTCATCTATAATGAATGTGCTAGACAGTTTGCATTTTCGAGATTTAAGAATGGAATCTTCTACAGATAATTTCAACTCTACATTTAATTTTTCAGTGGATGGATTAGACTCAACACAAAATCAATTGCGTTTGTTGAGTAGAATAGATCACAAAAGTAACGCTACTCAATTAATGGTGGACAAAATTGATTTATTGTTGGATCAAACCCGATACAACAATAGAACATCCGGTCTCATTGCATTGATGAAAGACAGCATTTCTTTACAGGACATTAATATTTATTCGGGTATTCAAAGTATAACAGTGAATGGAATCTTATCGGATCGTTTGGATGAAACATTAAGTATAAGATTTGATTCGGTGCAAACAACTTTTTTTAATAAAATACTTGCCGTATATGGACTAAACACGAATGGAGTAGTGCAAGGAAATATTGAACTGCAATCCTTATTGAAGGACTTTAAGTTTAATGCAGATTTGGATATTTATAATTTTATTCTCAACGATGAGAAAATCGGGAATACTCACATACATAGCCGATACAGCGATGAATCGAAAGTAGTGTTCGCTGAAGTAAAAGCTGAATTAAACAAGATTAAAACTTTAGATATTAAAGGTGAGGTAGATTTGAACAATGAAAAGCCTGAATTGGATTTTGATTTACATGTTTCAAAAATTCCCATGGCGACATTCAATAAGTACATTGTAGGATTTGCTTCTGAACTGAGCGGATTATGTGGAGGTGATTTATTAGTGAAAGGGCCGCTTGATAAACTTATTTTAACCGGAACGCTACGCTTGCAGAAAGTTCGTTTTCGAATTGATTACTTAAATACATATTATTCATTTAGTGATGAAGTTACTTTCAATGAAAGGAATATTGACTTAGAAGAAATTGATGTGTACGATATGTATGGCAACAAAGGAAAAGCCAGCGGAAAGATTTACCATACACATCTGGATAATTTTATTTTCAACATAAATATTGATGCAAATAATTTAAATGTCCTAAATACCAGTAAATCGCAAAATGATTTCTTCTATGGAACAGCGTTTGCAAGTGGTAATGCCTATATCTACGGTGCACTTGACTTTTTACGTATGCGAATCGGTGTTAGAAGTGAGAAAAACTCAGAGGTTAATTTCTCATTCTCTGGTTCATCAGAAGTGACACGTAATTCTTATATCCGATTTGTGAATAATAACTACACCGATACTCTGAAACAAAACCTTGTCGCTAATGTGGAAACTGAAGGTATAGATCTTGCTATGGACATTGAAGCTAATGAAAATCTCAAGGTTAGAATTGTATTTGATGAGGCAATTGGAGATATTATGGAAGGAAGAGGAACAGGAGATATGCGAATGGAAATTGACACCAAGGGAGATGTAAAAATGTTCGGGTCTTATTTCATCGATAATGGAAACTACCTTTTCACCTTGCAGAATGTAATCAACAAGAAATTTGATTTGGATAAAGGTGGAAGCATAAGCTGGGAAGGGAATCCATATGAAGCTAAGATTGACATGACTGCCCGATATTCGGTTAGAGCTGGATTGTATGATTTGCTGCAAGATACTGCCACCGCATTAAAGCGTAGAGTTCCTGTGGAAGTAGCCTTAAAACTTTCGGATGATCTGATGACGCCTGATATTAAATTTGGAATACGGGTTCCAGACCTTGATCCTTACACTGAGTCTTTGGTGACTAAGTATATAACTACTGACGAAGAGATTAACCGACAAGTATTTTCTTTGCTATTTGCTCGTAAATTCAGCACCCCACCTGAATTAGCAAGTAGCAGTACAGTGAGCAGCCAATCCAATGCAGCGGTTGAAAATGCAACTGAGTTTTTATCCAATCAATTAAGCAATTGGGTCTCTAACATCAGCGATAATATTGATGTTGGATTTTATTATCGAAGTGGGGATAAAATTTCAAGTGAAGAATTGGAGATTGCTTTATCAACACAATTGTTTAATGAAAGAGTAATTGTAGATGGTAGTTTTGGAGTACACAATGGACTTACTTCAAGTGCAAATCAATTAATTGGTGATTTTAATATTCTTTACAAAATCAGTGAAGACGGTAAATTCAGATTGAAAGCATTTAATCGATACAATGAAAATTCGTTATATAAATACTATTCTTCTCCATACACACAAGGAGTTGGTGTAACGTATACTGATGAATTCAATACCATAAGAGAGTTGCTGCAAAGATATTTTAGCAAGCCAAAAGAAACTCAGATGGAGAGTTCTGCACGTTAGAAATTTCTATTTCCCAAACAAAAAATAGTAAAATATCAGGTACTCTATATATCTATAATTCCTGTAAATATTTTCTAATTTCATTAATATTATAGGAGTACAATGTCGATGTGTTCTTATTGTATTGAAATCTTTCATCTAAATTTCGGTCATTATTACACCCAGAGTTCAATTTTTTTATTATTGGCTACCTTTTAATTTACTGAGAGAATGAATTCATTACAAATCTTACAATAATCATTTTAAACAAATTCTAGCCCCTATCAAGATAGCTTTAAGGTATTTTGACTGTAATTAATTAAGGCTTTTTAGTGCAACTCAGGAACACCTTAATGCGCATAAAAACTTGAATTATGATAAGGGTAGAGAGAATTATTAGTTTATCATTCATCTTGTTATTCATGATGGCTTTAACTCAAGAGTCAAAAGCTAGTCATGCTATGGGAGCTGATTTAACCTATTCTTGTATAGGCGGTAATTCTTATCGCGTTCGTGTAACTTTCTATCGAGATTGTATAGGGATTAGTGCTCCAGCCAATGTTAACGTTGCAGTTAATTCTGCTTCATGCGGGCAAAGTTTAAATGTGATCTGTACTCCAATTCCAGGAACAGGGCAGGAGGTGACACCTATGTGTCCTTCAGCTCAATCGACCTGTAGCGGTGGTACTTTTACTGGAATTCAAGAATGGATTTATGAAGGAGTAATCAACTTGCCCATGCAATGTCCCGATTGGATTTTTAGCTATAGTTTATGTTGTAGGAATGCTGCTATTAATACTATTACCAGTCCCGGATCCAGCACATTTTACATTTATGCAACTTTGAACAACACTATAAGTCCTTGCAACAGTTCTCCTACTTTTAGCAATAAACCTGTACCATTTGTTTGTCAAGGTCAGCAGTTTTGCTTTAATCATGGAGCATTTGATGTAGATGGTGATTCATTGGTTTATGAATTGATAACTCCTTATCAAACTGCGTCAACTACAGTAAATTATATAGGGCCGTACAATGCTAATAACCCGTTAAATTCATCTCCTGCACTTTCATTTAATACTGCAACCGGTGATTTTTGTATGACACCACAAGCCATGCAAGTAACAGTAATGGCTGTATTAGTAAAAGAATATCGTAATGGAGTTCTAATTGGAACTGTGGAGCGCGATATACAAATTACGGTTCTAAATTGTGTCAACAATAATCCTTCGTTAACCGGAATCAATGGTACTTCAGATTTTGATACCACTATTTGTGCCAACACTCCATTGTGTTTTGATATTTTTTCAAATGATCCTGATGCTGGACAAAATTTAACCGTAACCTGGAACAATGCTATAACCGGTGCTACGTTTAGTTCAACAGCAGCGAGTCATCCAACCAGCACATTTTGCTGGACTCCGAGTGCAGCTCAGATTAGTAGTACACCCTATTGTTTCACGGCTCGAGTAAGAGATGATGCATGTCCATATATTGGAAGTCAGATCTATTCATATTGTATAACAGTAAAAGGAATATCGGTTGATGCAGGCCCGGATCAGGTGATTGCTTGTAACGATTTAGCAACCATTTCTGCAACTGTTACCAGTGGCACAGGTCCATTTACATTCCTTTGGAGCAATGGGTCGACCATGCAAACCCAAACGGTGGGTACAGGCACTTATATCGTAACGGTGTCTGATGGCACTTGTCAGGATATGGATACCATCAATGTGCTAAACACAAATATCCCGACCGCTCAATTTACGTATTCAAATTCATGTATCAATCAACCAATCGTATTTACAGATCAAAGTATAGTTCCTGGTGGAATTATAACTTCATGGAGTTGGGACTTTGGAGATGGTTCATCATCTTCTGCATCCAATCCAACTCATCAGTATAGCACAGCTGGAAATTATAATGTATGTCTTGTCATTACCACATCCTTGGGTTGTATCGATACGAGTTGTACCATCGTGTCCATACAATCTCCGCCAGTGGCTTCGTTTACTGCTCCATCAGGTTGTGTAGGTACAACTATTAATTTTTCTGATACCAGTACTCCTTCAGCGAGTATTACAAGCTGGAATTGGAATTTTGGTAACGGCTCAACATCAAATCAGCAAAATCCTACTACAACCTATAATACTCCCGGAACTTATTCTGTTAGTTTAGTAGTTGGAAACGCTGCCGGATGTGTGGATACGATCACACAAAACATAACGATTAATCCACAGCCCACACCAAGTTTTACATATACTAATGCTTGTCAAAATTCGAATGTAACATTTACAGCAGGAGGAAACTGGAGTAGTATGAATTGGACCTTTGGCGATGGTAGCACTTCTGCTCAATCGAATCCAGTACATACATACCCTGGTACGGGTACTTATACAGTAACTTTAACTGTAACAGATAGCTTAGGTTGTACGAATTCTATTTCGCAATTGGTGAATATTAATCCTCCACCAACAATTACTGCCGGTCCTGATATTTCAATTTGTCAAGGACAAGTTGCTACCTTATCTGCTTCAGGCGGGGTGAGCTATGTATGGAGTCCGGGTGGAACTGGAAATAATATAGTTGTTTCTCCGGGATCAAATACCACCTATATTGTAACGGGTACAGATCCAAATGGCTGTAGTTCTACAGATACGATTCAGGTTACAGTTAATCCAAACCCAGTAATTAATGCGGGAAATGATGTGTCTATTTGTCAAGGTGCATCTGCAACACTCACCGCTTCAGGGGGAGTAACTTATACATGGATGCCGACCGGATCAAGTGGTTCATCAATTACTGTTTCTCCAGGTACCAGCACAAGCTATGCTGTTACCGGCACTAATGCTTTTGGATGTTCTGCAACCGATTTTGTTGATGTTATCGTTAATGCAAATCCTACAATATCGTTACCTGCAAATCATTTTGCATGTAGCGGTTCTACTATAAGCTTAAATGCAGGTAATCCTGGATCTTCCTATCAATGGTCAACAGGTGCAAGTTCACAAACAATAAATATAGGAACGCAAGGTATATATACCGTTACCGTTACCACTCCGCAAGGATGTACAGCCACAGCCAGTACAAATGTAACAGTAGGAAATAATCTTTCCGTTTCATTAGGTAATTATAGTTTTTGCAGCGGTTCATCAGTAAATATAAATGCGGGATATCCAGGTTCAACTTATCAATGGTCGAATGGAGCCACTTCTCAAAGCATTACAGTTTCTACACCTGGTACGTATTCTGTGACGATTACAGAACCTAATGGTTGTAGCGGAAGTGCAAGTGCCAATGTTTCACTTCAATCGGTACCACAAGCTGATTTTACAGCCACTTCTATTTGTGTTGGTAGTTCTACCCAGTTTATGGATGCTAGTGGTATAGCTGGCGGAAGCATAACAACGTGGAGTTGGAATTTCGGAGATGGTAATTTCAGTTCTCAACAAAATCCAACTCATACCTATGTTTCAGCCGGAAACTATACAGTAAGTCTTATCATTAGTTCGGCCAATGGATGTATTGACACTGTCATTAAAACAATAAATGTATACCCTCAGCCTGTAGCTCAATTTGTAGGGACTGATGTTTGTTTGAACAACTCGGTTTCATTCTCCGATCAATCCAATGCTTTTGGTGGAAATATCAATAGTTGGCAATGGTGGTTTGGAAATGGAAGTACTTCAACTCAACAAAATCCATCTAATTTGTATTCGAGTGCCGGAGTATATCAAGTGAGTTTAGTTGTTACAACAGTCGGTGGTTGTAAAGACAGTACGAGCAATCAAATAACTGTGCACGATTTACCTAATGCTTCATTTAATGCCGCAAATGTTTGTTTAGGTACACCTATAGTATTCAACAATTCTAGTACTATCAGTAGTGGTTCAATAACATCAAGTAATTGGAATTTTGGAAACGGCAATGGGTCAAGCCTAAACAATCCATCATATAGTTATACATCAGCAGGGACTTATCCAGTGACTTTGATCGTAACTACCAATCAAGGCTGTAAAGACACTGCCATTTCAAATGTTCAAGTTTATTCGTTGCCTGCAGTTGATGCTGGAAGCAATCAAAGTATTTGTTTAGGCAGTAGTGCTACTTTAACGGCTAGCGGAGCAAGTAGCTATAGTTGGTCAACAGGTAGTACACAAAGTAGTATAACTGTAAGCCCAACAAATAATACTTGGTATGTAGTTACCGGCACCAATTCAAACGGATGCATAGCAAGAGATTCTGCACGTGTATTTGTTAATCAAATGCCTTTAGCCAATGCAGGAACTGATCAAGATATCTGTACGGGTTCTTCAACCAATTTAAATGCTACAGGAGGAGGAACGTATTTGTGGTCAAACGGTGCAACAACTCAAACGATTAATATTTCACCAGTTTCAACTACTGCCTATACGGTAACAGTTACTTTGGCAAACGGATGTAGCAGGGCTGATACAGTTTTGATAAATGTTCATCCTATTCCGATCACCCTTGCATCTCCTGATACCTCACTATGTAACGGATCTACTATCGCCTTATCGGCAAGTGGTGCAAACACATATTATTGGAGCCCAACAGGTCAGACATCGCAAACCATTTATGTTAATCCTTCTGTAAGCACAAATTATGTTGTTGAAGGTATCAGTAGTTTTGGTTGTCGTTCACGAGATACAGTTCTGGTTCAAGTACTTCCTGTTCCTCAGGTTAGTTTATCCAATGCATTTATTTGTGGCGGATTTACAGCAACACTTAATGCCGGAAATCCGGGTAGTACTTATGTTTGGGGGCCTTATGGTGATACTACGCAAGCCATAACTGTTGCAACAGCTGGAACCTACGAAGTTTGGGTTACAGGTGCGAATGGTTGTACAGGATACGGTTCTGCAATTGTAAGTGCCGGAGGAACAGTTATTTCTAATCCGGTAACAGAAAATATTTGTATTGGTGATACCGCTTCATTGAATGCAGGAAATCCGGGGAGTACATTTTTATGGTCAAATGGAGCAACAACCCAAAGCATTAATACTGCAATAGCCGGTAATTATACAGTAACCATTACTAATATAAATGGATGTACCGGAACGGTTTCGAATAGAGTGAATACACATCCTTATCCGGCTTCAGGTTTCTATTATGTTGGATCTTGTTTAAATCCTGATATAGCATTTTATGATACCAGTAAAATTAGTTCAGGAAACATTGCGTCATGGATGTGGGATTTTGGTGATGGATATAATTCATCCATGCAAAGTCCTATTCACATGTACACCAATACAGGAATTTTTAATGTAAGCTTAACAGTGACCAGTGGATACGGATGTGCTACAACTGCAAACGGTGTAGTAGGAGTAAGTACTGTTCCACAAGCCAATTTTATATTTAGTTCAGCTTGCGAGGATAATCAAATATTGTTCAACGATCAGTCCAGTATATCGGCTGGATCAATTGTTGGATGGAATTGGACTTTTGGAAATGGTCTGATTTCAAATATTCAAAACCCAAGTACAATTTATGGATCACAGGGAATATTTTATACTTCATTGGTAGTAACCTCTGATCAGGGATGTGAAGACAGTATTGCGGTTCCCGTACAGGTATTTGAAATTCCTCAAGCACAGTTTGCATCCGCAAATGTATGTTTTGGCGATACTTCTGTTTTTACTGATCAAAGTATGATCAATAGTGGCTCCATTGTGTCCTATTTGTGGAGCTTTGGCGATGGTGCAAGTTCTTCTGCTGCAAATCCATCTCATCTATATGCATTGCCTGGTTTATATGTTGTAGAGTTAATTGTTACCTCATCAGAAGGATGCAGTGATACAGTAGCACAAAACGTAGTGGTTTATCCATCACCATCAGCAGATTTTACGGTTTCTAATGCTTGTTTAAACAGCGCGGTTTTATTTAATAATACTTCCGTTGCGAATGCAGGTAGCTTAAGCAGTTTCTTTTACACTTTCGGTGATGGAGGATTCTCCAATCAACAACATCCAAGCTATTTGTATTCAGCTTCAGGTATATATCCGGTAACACTTACTATCAGCAGTAGCAATGGTTGTATAGATTCTATCACTAAACCTGTGAGTATTTTCCCATTGCCGGTGGCCGATTTCAGAGTTCTTGATAATTGTATCAATAGTCCTACATCGTTTACAGATTTATCGTATTCAAGTGGATGCGCTGTGCAGACATGGTTATGGAAATTCGGAGATGGAAACACATCACAACTACAAAATCCCATTCATAATTATGCTGCATCGGGAACATTTAATGTAACCTTGATTGTAAGTACATGTAATGGTTGCAGTGATAGTATAAGTATGTCTGTAAATATTTGGCCTGCTCCTCAAGTATCTTTTAGTTCGGCTAATGTTTGTTTTGGTGATAGCTCCTTGTTCTTTAATAATACAGGTATTTCCGGTGGAGGTTCAGGTTTTAATTATAATTGGCAGTTTGGAAATGGTATTTCTTCAAATGCTGCTAACCCTGTTCATTACTACAATTCAGCAGGAACGTATAATGTTACCCTCACAGCTACATCATCAAATGGTTGCAGCGCTTCTGCCACACAAGCTACTCAAGTATATTATTTACCGCAAGCAGCTTTTGTAGCTCCTGATGTATGTGAAGATCAAGGTGCAGAGTTTTTTGATAATTCAAACGCTGTTAATGGATCATTGGCCAACTGGTCATGGGATTTTGGAGATGGCAGTAACAGTTCGGCACAAAATCCTATTCACCAATACAGTGGACCAGGAACTTATCCGGTAAATTTATTGGTTTCTAATTCTTATGGATGTTATGATCAGTATTTAGATTCAATAACGATTATAACGAATGTAATTCCGGTATTAACGGCACAGCCGGTATGTGACGGTGATGCAATAGCAATAGCTCAAACGAATTCTCCATCAAATGTAATTTCTTGGGTATGGTTTACCGGAGATGGAAACGTTCAAAACGATGACTCATTACTTACATATATATATGCCAATCCGGGAAGCTATACAGTAACACTAGAAACTACAAATTCATTCGGATGTAAAGCTAGTTCTGATATTGTTGTAGAAGTTCATCCACTACCTGATCCGAATTTTGATGTCAATAATGGTTGTGAGGGTTCTTCCATTTTGATGACCAATACCAGTACCATTCCATCGGGTAGTATTGCTTCGTATACTTGGAATTTTGGTGATGGAAGTCCTTTATCTAACGCTACTAGTCCATCATATTCTTATAGCCAGGCTGGAGTTTATACCATTACACTTACTGCCATTTCAGATCAAGGTTGTGTTGATTCTATAAGTAAGTCCGTAATTATTTTTGAAAGTCCTGATGCCGGATTTGTAGCAGATATATTTGAAGGATGCGCTCCAGTAATTGTTCGATTTACCGATACATCTTACACCAACGCTGGTGCTATTATCGGTTGGTTATGGAGTTTTGGAGATGGAGGTATATCCACATTGCAACATCCCGTTCATCAATACAATCAAAGTGGAACATATACCGTTTCTTTAACCGTTACTAATACATTTGGTTGTACCAGCAGTTATTCAATGCCAAATACCATTGAAGTATATCCTTATCCTGAGGCTGATTTTTATCCCGATCCTGAGGTTACTAATATTTTAAATCCAACGATACAGTTTAATAATTTGTCGCAAGGTGGACTAACGTATAATTGGTTCTTTGGAGATAATGAAAATTCGACAGCTTTCGAACCTAGCCATACATATGGTGATACAGGTACCTATATGGTTATGTTGGTTGTAGTGAATGCATATGGCTGTCCTGATACGATCATTAAACCTATTCGAATTGATCCAATATTTTCATTATGGGTTCCGAATGCTTTCACGCCTAACAGCGATGGGAACAACGACTTCTTTACTATATATGGTGAAGGAATTACTGGAGTAGATATCAGTATTTTCAATCGTTGGGGGGCAAAAATTTACTCTACTTCCAGTTTGAGTGGATGGGATGGAAGTGTTATTGGTGAAGCCAATCCTGCCGTTCAAGATGTGTATGTTTATGACATATCAGTTCAAGATGTTTTTGGAAGAACACATCAGAAAGTGGGTAAGGTTACCTTAGTTAGATAGAGGAATCTATCTTAAATCAATGACTTCAACTCCCGGGTAAGCGCTTTTATTAAAAGTAAATAGTTGATCAGGTGTATCTTGATTTTGATATAATCGGTCGACATTATAAATAATGTTGCGTCCACTTCGATCAAAAATCTTGGCATACACCAGCATTTTTTCAGATTTATTTATTTGAAGTTGAATTTTGAAATATGATTTTTTGGTATCTACAGGAACCAATTCAACCAATTGAATAAACTTACCACTTTGATTCTTTTCTCCCATGTATTTACTCTTGAATCCTTTTTCATAAATAGTAAAAATGTTTGTAGGAGAGAGTGTGTTATTTTGATCGCTGATGTTTTCGTTCACTTGAACTTCATTGGCATCTTTCAAATAGGTCCAAACATTTTTGCCATCACAAATAATTTCTTGATCTGACATTGTCAGTTTATACTTGCTTCCTTTTATGACAATTATTCCGCTTTGTGTGTCAGTAGATTTGTCTTTTGTGTTCTCAACTATAATTTTGAAATTAGCCTTCAAAGCCTTGAGAGATCTGAATTTTTCACTTACTCCATTTAGGATTTCATCTGCTTTTTGATCTCGTTGTGCCGTGCAATCAGATGAATAAAATGTGAAAAATAATACAGATAAAAATGCCAGATATTTCATGAGTTTGGTTTATTCAGTAGGATTCAAAAACTGTTCCAAAGATAGTTCATCTTTTATTCTAACCTCTCGTGCTTTGCTACCTTCAAAAGGACCAACAACACCTGCCGCTTCAAGCTGATCGATAATTCTTCCTGCGCGATTATAACCCAACTTCAATTTTCGTTGAAGTATACTTGCTGATCCTTGTTGAGTGGTCACAACAATTCGAGCGGCATCAATAAACAACGGATCACGATCATCAGGACTAATATCTGTTGTACCTCCGTCAACTGAATCACCAACATATTCGGGCAATAGAAAGGCATCGCTATATCCTTGCTGCCCTCCAATGAACTCGGTTACTTGTTCTACTTCTTCGGTATCTACAAATGCACATTGCAAACGAATTAAATCTGCACCTAAAGAAAACAACATATCGCCACGCCCAATTAATTGATCGGCACCACCATTATCTAAAATTGTTCTTGAGTCAATCTTCGAGGTTACTCTAAATGCAATACGTGCAGGGAAGTTTGCTTTTATAGTTCCCGTAATAATGTTTACGGAAGGTCTTTGTGTGGCAATGATGAGATGAATACCAATGGCTCTCGCCAATTGCGCTAATCGAGAAATAGGCGTTTCTACTTCTTTGCCGGCTGTCATGATTAAATCGGCAAATTCATCAACCACCAATACGATATAAGGCAAATAACGGTGTCCTTTTTCTGGATTCAATTTTCGCTTTATAAATTTTGTATTGTACTCTTTTATATTTCTAACCTCAGCTTCTTTCAACAGTTCATAACGTTGATCCATCTCTATACATAAGCTGTTCAAAGTGTTGACTACTTTTTTTGTATCGGTTATAATCGCTTCTTCTTCACCTGGTAGTTTTGCCAAGAAATGTCTTTCGATTTTTCTGAATAAGGTTAGCTCAACTTTTTTCGGATCGACCAAAACAAATTTTACTTGTGATGGATGCATTCTGTAAAGCAATGAAACCAATATACAATTCAAACCTACCGATTTTCCTTGACCGGTTGCACCAGCCATCAGCAAGTGAGGCATCTTAGTTAGGTCGGTAACAAATACTTCGTTGGAAATCGTTTTGCCAAATGCAATTGGAAGTTCGTAATCACTTTTTTGGAAGCGTTCACTCGCAATCATATTTCGCATGGAAATAATATCGGATGTTTTATTAGGAACTTCTATCCCAATGGTTCCCTTGCCGGGCATTGGAGCAATGATACGAATTCCCAATGCTGCGAGACTTAGTGCAATATCATCTTCAAGATTTTTGATTTTAGAAATTTTAATTCCTGCCTGAGGTACAATTTCGAATAAAGTAACCGTAGGCCCAACGGTTGCTTTTATTTTCTCTATACCAATATTATAATGCCCAAGTGTTTCAATAATTTTATTCTTATTTTCTTCCAGTTCGGCATATCGTTCTTCAGTGCTCAGCTGTTTCTTATTGCTATGATTTTCTAGTAGGTTGACATCTGGCAATTGATATTTTGATAGATCTAATGTGGGATCAAATTCTCCTAACTTTTCTAAAATATTATCTGGTGTAATGTCGGATAAATTGAGCGGTTCACTTTGATGAGCAACAGGTTCTTCATCCTCTTCAGGAGGCAGTACCGTATCAAACTCAATATTTTCATGTGTGCTTGTATTAGGTTCAGGTTCTGTTTCAAAAGGGGTGTCTAAATCGAGTATCACTTCTGATTCAATCGAATTAGTCTCCACTTTTTCTTCCTCTTCTAATTCAAATTCAATGGGTTTAGAAACATTTTCGTTTACAAATCCATCTTTCATTACATTACCCAATTCCAATGAAGGAATGGCCTCTTCCTCGGTAATATCTGCATCTTTTGTTGCATTCATTTTTCCTTTAATAAGTTCAATTACATTAAAGCCTATGCTCTTAAATGCAAACGCTAAGAACAAAAATGAAAGCAATATACCTGCACCCAATCTTCCTAAAATTCCGGAAAGCCAAACATTAGTTTGGTATCCAAAACCTCCACCTAAAAACATAACTTCGGAATTATTCTGAAACGCAAAACTCAATAGGGCAGGGAAGAGCATCAACACCATTAAACAATACTTGAAGCTTTTATTCCAGTTCACCAACATTACATTAAACACCATTTTAAATCCAAGAACAAAAGCCATAAAAACAAAAACGAATGAGCTGATGCCAAACATGTTTTCAAAAAAGAAATAAGAGGATATGGCTCCAAACTTACCAATCCAATTTTCTACTACCACACTTTTATCCAAAAGCATTGAAAACCAATTTCCATTAACCAAATCAAAATCAGTTTTATGGGTAAATAAACTAGAGCTAAACGCTATCAATAAAAAAATGGAAGTTAGAATGAATCCAAGGCCGGTAAGCTTCTGAAATTTTTCACTTCTTAAAGTACTTCCTATGTTAGAAAACACTCCGGGTCCGCTTTTTTCTTTTGTCCTTTTTCGAGTCTTTTTCTCTTCGCTTCCGGAGGATTTAAATGTATTTCCTTTTGACATTATGCTGTTAAATTTGTTCTTGTGAATATAAAAATCAGGTTAAATGGATCTCTTTAGTATTGAAAATGTATTTAACATAAGAGTGTGAATACAAATGGGTTTGAAAATCAAATAATTTGAACATTATAGTTCATTCTCAAATTCATTACTTTTACGTAATAATCTAAACGACCAGTTAAGTGTTTTTTATTGTGGTTTGGAGTAACAAAATGGCTTGATTTTCGTACAATTTTGGACATTTTATTACACAATCCTATTGTTTTGAAATAGGAGTTTTTTATGAACTAATAGTTTTAATAACCCATCTAAATTGCCTGAAAAACAGTCATATAAGTCAGTGCTCGATATTGTAAATCTAGCAGCAGATGAGAAGAAAGATCGCATTGCCCTCCTTCTGCATGACCAATCTATTTCGTATGGAGAGCTGAATCGAAGAAGTGATGTATTAGCATCAAAATTAATTCAAGTAGGTTTTCAAAATGCTTCTGTTGGCATTTGCTTTGACCGTAGCTTCGATTTAATTATTTCCATTATTGCGGTCTTAAAAGCAGGGTGTACCTATGTGCCATTTGATCCAACATATCCAAGAGAGCGCATAGCATACATGGTAGAGAAATCGAAAGTTAATTGTTTGATTTGTGATTCGAAATATAGTTCTATTTTCTCCAATTCGGTTTCTAAAATAATTGACTCTTCTAGTTTAGATTATTCAGAAGAAAATAGTAAGCCGGTTTTAGTAAAGTCAAGCGAAGAACAAGCTGTATATATTTTGTTTACATCGGGCAGTACCGGAAACCCGAAAGGAGTTGAGTTGCCGCACAGAGCCTTAAGCAATTTATTGCAGTGGCAAATCAAAAACAGTGTGGCCAATCACCTAACTCGAACATTGCAATTTGCACCCATTAGTTTTGATGTTTCTTTTCAAGAAATATTTAGCACTTTTTATAGCGGTGGCACTTTGGTATTAATTGATGATGAAACGCGCTTGAACACCGTTTCCTTATTAAATTATATTCATAAGTATCAGATCAACCGTTTGTTTCTTCCATTTATTGCTTTACAACATATTTGTGATGTAGCAGCTAAATTCAAAGAAGATCTAAGTTGCTTGAGTGAAGTTATTACCGCAGGAGAACAACTTAAAACAACCAAATCAATCTCCACCTTTTTTAAAAAATACAGTTCTTGTAGTTTATACAATCACTATGGGCCTACCGAAACTCATGTAATTACATCTTACAAACTACCTGAGTCGGTCGATGAATGGACACAACTTCCTGCAATAGGAAAGCCCATCGACAACAGTTACATACTCATTCTTGATGATGAAATGAATCCGGTTAAAAATGGTGATGTAGGTGAAATGTACTTGGGAGGTATTTGTTTGGCAAATGGCTATGCCGGAAGTGCTGAATTAACGGCAGAACGATTTATACAAGACCCATTTAATTCAACGAATCGATTGTATCGATCAGGTGATTTGGGTAAGATATTGGAGGATGGAAATATCGAATACATTGGAAGAGCTGACCATCAGGTAAAAATAAGAGGACATAGAATTGAGTTAGGTGAGGTTGAAACTGTTTTAGGAAAAATGAATGGTGTATCTCAAGTGATCTGCTCTGTTAAAGAAGATGAGGTTAGAGGTAAACGATTGTTTGCCTATTATAAAATTGAAAACCAAGTAAAGCCAAGCATTGATGATTGGATGAGCTTTGCTAGAGAGCATTTGCCCGATTACATGGTGCCTTCAAATTTTATTGCGGTAGAAGATTTCGCTAAAACCCCTAGTGGAAAAATTGATAGAAAACTCTTGCCCGAACCCAATACAAATAGACCGGAGTTGAAAACGGCTTACAGTAAACCTGTAAGCGATTCAGAGAATTTACTTTGTCAATTATGGGAAAATTTGTTGGATATAAATTCAATTGGAATAGACGATAACTTTTTTGATTTAGGAGGCACTTCATTAAGTGCTCTCAAATGCTTGGCTACTTTGTCTCAAGATAATGGCATAGAATTGTCGGTAGCAAAGTTCTATCAATCTCCTTATATCCGATCACTAGCCGATTATATTGATAATGGCGAAAAAGAAATCGATTTAAGTCAACAAGCTAAAGAAAGAAACGATAAGCGGTCCAAGAACAGTATTGATCCTTATGATGATGCCATAGCCGTAATAGGTATGGCTATTAAATTTCCGGGAGCCGATACAATCGATGAATTTTGGAATAACCTGTATAATGGAATTGAAAATATAAAACGATTTTCAAAAGAGGAGTTGCATTTCAGTATCCCTGATGATATCAAATCAGATCCATTGTATGTTGCTGCACGAGGAGTTTTGGATGATGCTGAAATGTTCGATTCCAAGTTCTTTAGCATAAATCCAAGAATAGCAGATCTTTCCGATCCTCAACAAAGAATTTTTTTACAGCTATGTTGGAATGCGTTTGAAAATGCTGGATATAAACCTGGTCCGGATATTATGACTGGTGTCTTTGCAGGCACTGGTAATAATACTTACTATCTGAATAATGTTCATTCACGAAAAGATCTAATTGAAAAAGTTGGTGCGTTTCAAGTAATGACCGCTAATGAAAAAGATTATGTTGCTACAAAAGTTGCTTATGAACTAAACTTAAAAGGGCCGGCTCTTTCTATTCATACTGCGTGCAGTACTTCACTGGTTGCAATATGCAATGCTGTGAATTCATTGCGCAATTTCGAATGTGACATGGCATTGGCTGGTGCGGCTTCAGTTACTTCACCCGTTAACAGTGGAGTCTTATATCAAGAAGGTGGAATGTATAGTCCGGATGGTCATTGCAGACCATTTGATAAAGATGCACAAGGAACATTGTTTAGTGATGGTGCAGGAGTGGTACTTCTGAAAAGATATAAAGAAGCATTGAATGACGGAGATACCATTTATGGATTGATTCGAGGAGTGGCTATGAATAATGACGGATTAGCTAAAGCAAGTTTTACCGCACCAAGTGTCGAAGGACAAGCTGAAGTCATTAGCATGGCTATAGCCAATGCTAAGTTAAGTAGCAAAGACATAACTTATGTAGAAACACATGGAACAGCCACACCACTTGGAGACCCTATAGAAGTAGAAGGGCTTACTATGGCATTTGGTGCTGAAAATAGAACACAAGATTCTTGTGGCATTGGTTCGGTGAAAAGTAACTTTGGTCATTTAACACCTGCAGCAGGAGTAGCGGGACTGATAAAAACCTTATTAGCGATGCAACATAAAGTCATTCCGGCTACACTTCATTACAAACAGAACAATCCAGCTATTAATTTTAGTAAAACTCCATTTTATGTAGTTGATAAGAATACTCCTTGGAATTCTAATGACTCATTAAAGGCCGGCATTAGTTCGTTTGGAGTAGGTGGTACAAATGCACATGTTATTGTTGAGTCATTTGAATCGAATCAACCCGATTCAATTTCTCGCCCCTATCAAAGTATTGTCTTATCTGCTAAAACAGAAAGCGCTATAGCTAATCGTATAGAAGATCTGAAATCTTTTTTAGAGCATAGTAGACATCTAAATGTAGCTGACCTTGCATATACTTTGAATACAGGTCGTGTGGCGATGGGTTACAAAAGATCATATGTAGCCAATTCAATAGAAGATTTAATTCTTCAATTATCAAAACCGGATATTAAATTATCAGGTAAGAGATTGCACAATGGTGATTCGAAAAAACTTGTTTTTATGTTTCCGGGACAAGGTTCGCAATATGTGAATATGGGAAAAAATCTTTACGATGATGAACCTGTTTTTAGGCATAGTGTTGATGTTTGTGCAGAAATTTTAAATAAACATTTAGATACCGATATCCGCACTCTTTTGTATCCAACAGTAAACAAGGAACAAGAATCAGAGCGTTTGTTAAAAGAAACAATTTATACACAACCGGCACTTTTTACCATCGGTTATTCATTGTTTAAATTGTATGAAAGTTGGGGCATACTTCCACACGCTTTAATTGGCCATAGCATTGGCGAATTCGTATGTGCAGTTGTTGCAGGAATAATGTCGCTTGATGATGCTCTTTATCTGATAGCCAACAGAGGAATATTAATGCAAAACTTGCCACACGGTTGCATGTTGTCGGTGAGAATAGGTGAACAAGAAGCCGAGAAGTATTTGAAACCCGGCACATCTGTAGCCGCCATAAATGGAGATGCACTTTGTGTAATTGCGGGACCTGAAAAGCCAATAGAGTTAATAGAAAAAGAACTCAGCGAAAAAGAAATTGTACATAAGCGTTTACATACCTCTCATGCATTTCATAGTCCTATGATGGATGAGATTGTTGAGCCCTTTGCAAATCTGGTACGAAAAGTGAAATTGAACAAAGCACGTGTTCCTATGATGTCAACAGTGCATTGTACTTGGTTGAGCGATAGTGAAGCAACGAACCCAATGTATTGGGCGAATCATTTGCGCAAGGCGGTTCGATTTGCACAAGGGGTTAAACAACTTTGGACTGAAGAAACAAATTATGTGATGCTTGAATTAGGACCTCGTAATTCTGCTTCATCATTAGCCATGCAGCAATCATCTGATCTAAGCAATCAGGTGGCTATTCCATCATTGGGCGATAGTGCCGATGATCATGGCGAGTGGAAGAGTCTTATGAGTGCTTTAGGTAAATTATCTCTTCACGGCATTGAACCCGATTGGAGTTTATTTTACTTGATGGAGAAAAGAAAAAAAGTAAGTCTGCCCGGATATCCTTTTGATAAGATTAAACATTGGGTTGAAGCAGCAGCTCCATCAGTTATGAATCAAAACGTATTATCCGTTTTTCCTTTTGCAATGGAAATGACTTCACAAGCATCAGCTCCGGTACAAAACAAATTAACTACATCAATGAGTAGAAAAGAACAAATACAATTTGAGTTAAAAGATCTTTTAACTGATAATTCGGGAATAGATTTTTCGGATGTTGATGCTGAGACTTCATTCTTTGAGGCAGGTCTCGATTCATTATTTCTTACTCAGGTCGCGCTTTCGGTTAGCAAGAAGTATTCGGTAAAAGTTACTTTCCGACAGTTGAACGAAGATTTGTCCAACATAGCTGCCTTATCCAACTATTTGGACTCTACCATCTCTGAAACCTATCAACCAGCAGTTTCAAATGTTGCTACACAATCTGCATCCAATAATGATCCGTTAGTTCAAAATACCGGTGCAAGCATCCATCCGCAAATGATCAATACATCAGGAATGATAAATGATCCTATGGTATTGCAAAATTTATTATTGCAACAAAGCATTTGGATTCAACAACAATTGACAGGAGTACAATCAAATCAACCTAATACCAGTAAAAAACCAATCAAACACGATCCTCCAAAAGTTGAAAAATCAGATGATGTAAAAAAAGAAGCAGGAGAAGTACAAAAGAAAACGCCTTTTGGTGCAATAGCACGAATTGAAAAATTTGATACCGATCAACTAAATCCGGTACAGAAAAAGTGGCTTCAGACTTTTATTGATGAATATAATTTGAAATACAAAACTTCAAAGCAATTTGCATCGGATAATAAAGCACATTTGGCAGATCCTAGAATGGTTACAGGATTCAGACCATTGGTAAAGGAATTAATCTTTCAAATAGTTGTGAACCAATCCAAGGGAAGCCAACTATTCGATTTGGATAAGAATGTTTTCATTGATGTGTTAAACGGATTTGGTTCTAATATACTTGGTCACAATCCTGATGTAGTGATTGAGGCATTGAGTGATCAGCTTAGTAAAGGCTATGAATTGGGACCTATGCATCCTCATGCCGGTGAATTAGCAAAACTGATTTGTGAATTCACGCAATTTGATCGGGCAGGATTTTGCAATACCGGCTCTGAAGCAGTATTAGGTGCCATGCGAATAGCACGAACCGTAACAGGGAGGAATCTTATTGTTGTGTTCTCCAATTCTTATCATGGTATAAATGACGAAGTAATTGTCCGTCCCGGAAAGAATTTTAGATCGATACCTGCAGCCGCTGGTATCATGTTCGAAGCGGTTGAAAATGTTCTGGTTTTAGATTATGGAACGGAAGAATCGCTTAGAATTATTTCTGAACGAGCCGATGAATTGGCAGCGGTTATGGTAGAACCTATCCAGAGTCGCAGAGCTGATTTTCAGCCCAAAGAATTTCTTCAGAAATTAAGAGAGATCACAACTCAACATGAGATCGTTTACATTTTTGATGAAGTCATTACCGGATTTCGTTTGGGTAAAGATGGTGCACAAGAATATTTTGGTGTGAAAGCAGATATTGGTGCCTATGGAAAAATTTGCGGTGGAGGTATGCCAATAGGTGTTATAGCTGGTAAGAAAAAGTTTATGGATGCCCTTGATGGTGGCTTTTGGAGTTTTGGAAATGAGTCTGTTCCTGAAGTAGGCGTAACCTACTTTGCCGGTACTTTTGTTCGACATCCATTTGCACTTGCTGCCGGAAAAGCAGCATTGTCTTTTATAAAAAGTAAAGGTGATGCCTTTTACAAAGAAGTGAACGGCAAGACACAAAACATGGTAAATGAAATCAATGCATTTGCACATGAGCGAAAAGCACCTTTTCATTTAGTAACCTTTGGAACTTTATTCAAAACAAAATGGGATGTAGAATACCGTAACAGTGATTTACTGTTTTACTTATTGCGATTCAAAGGCATTCACATTTGGGATGGATTCCCTTGCTTTTTAACCTATGCTCATAGCAAAGAAGATATAGATCAAATAATAAAAGCGTATAAAGAGGCTATAGTTGAATTGCAAGACAATGAATTAATGCCGCGTTTAGAACCTTTGTACTCTAATGGTAATGGAGCACATATAGAAAAAGAAAAGATCGAGATAGATTTGTCAAAGCCACCTGTACCGCAAGCAAAACTGGGTAAAAATCCTGATGGTGAAGACGGGTGGTATATTCCTGATCCAACACGTCCGGGTAAGTATATGTTGTATCAATCGTAAGTTATTGACTCTCTGTATTTTTAGAGGAATCGATTCGATATCTGTCAACCCATTCATTTAATTTGTCATTAAACAAACGTGCATACGTTTTTCTTAAAGTATTGCTGTAAAATGAATCGATCCAAACAATTCCATTTATAGAATTGACCAACCATATTTCATCTGCTTTTTTTAGAAATGAACGGTTTAGTGATTCTTCCTTGACTGTAATTTTTTCATCCTGTGCTATTTTAATGATTTGCTTTCTCATAATACCACTAATACATCCATCACTGAGCGGAGGAGTATACACCTGATGAGTTTTAACAACAAAAATATTGGATGATATTCCATCGGTATAGTGCCCCTCGCTATTTTTGATCAAACAATCATCTGCTTTCATTCTCCTGGCATGAATCGCTGCCATTATGTATAATAAAGCATTCGCAGATTTCAATCCCGAAAGCATCGTTGCGGACTTAACCATTTCATTACTTTCAACTACTTTGATACCATCGTGATTCAGTGAGTATTCCTCATGGTCCAGCTGTGATAATTCTATGAATATATGAGAAGAATTATTTTCCGGTTCATAATAACCTCCGGCTTTTCTAATCACTTGAAGTCGGATTCTGCAAGGTTTATACAAAGCTCCTTGTGATTCGGAAAGTTGATGAACTTGATCGATTATATATTGTTTTTGAAGTTTCTTCGGTGGAGATATTTGAAGCTTCTTTAGTGTATAAGACAATCTTCTTAAATGATCTTCCAAAAAATGGATCACACCTTTTGACATTTTCATTGTTTCAAAACAAGCATCTCCATATCTGAAAGCTCTTTCAAACCAATATGCCTGAAGAGATTCGTAAGGTGTAATCTTCCCATCGAAACTACATGCTATGAATTTATTTGATTTGTTCGATGACATGTTTTAGTGATGAATTGGATTCGATTAATATTCCTTTCACACCTACTTTATGGGCGGCATCCACATCTCTTTGCATATCACCAATCATATACGATTGGGCAGGATCAATATTAAATCGAGCTAAAGCTTTTTCAATTAACAAACTATCTGGTTTTCTGCAAATACACTTTCCACTAATGGGGTGATGAGAACAATAGTAATAGGCACTAAGTTTCATTTGATTCTTTTCAAACTCACTTTGAATCATCTCACCAATTTTGTCGGCATCGTGCCTGGTATACAGACCTTTCCCAATTCCACCTTGATTGCTTATGACAATAAATAGATAACCTTTTTGATGCAAAGTCTTTAAATGAGAGAACTGTTCCGATATAAAATGAAAATCTTCCGGTTTGTATGTATAGGGCAGCGCATCAATATTTATTACTCCATCTCTATCTAAAAAAACAGCTTTGTTCATGGTAGTAATTGATTAAGAAAGTTAAGAAAAACGACAGGTTTTAAAACAACGGTAAAAAGAATTCCAAACACAGCTCCAAATAAATGTGCAGAGTGATTGATATGGTCGTTTGATTTTTTGGTCATTTGATGCGTATATACAAGATAAACAATTCCGAGCAAAATGCCAGGAATAGGAATCAAAGCAAAGAGATAGATATTGGCTAAGGGATTGAAAAGTATGGAGGCAAATACCACAGCCGACACGGCTCCACTTGCACCTAAGGAGTTAAATGCAGGATTGTTTTTATGTTTTGCTAAATCAGGAGCTGAAGAAATTATTAGTGCGCCAACATAGAGCATAACATAATAATAGGAAGAAAGAGAGGAGAAGACTTCGAAATAAAAATACTCGATAGCACTTCCAAAGCTGTATAACACATACATATTTATAAAAAGATGCATGAAATCAGCATGGATTAAACCTGAACTAATTAATCGATAGTATTGCTTTCGGTGTTGAACAACATAGGCATTGAACAATAAATTTCTGGATAGATTCTGATTTGAAAATGACAAAAATGAGATTATACAAGTAATGCCGATAATTATTTCGGTGATTGAAAACATATATCACATCGTTTGGTAAGCCATGTAAATTAACGTAATTTACATGAAGTTCAACAAACATTATTTAATTCCATGTGTGGAAGATTTTCAATAACTAAACAAGAGAGCGAGATTGAAACTCGATTTAATGCCAAGTTCTATACTAATGATTATGTAAAGCGATATAATATCGCACCCACCCAATTGGTTCCTGCGATTAGCATAGAGGCTACCGATCAAATCTATATGTTTCGATGGGGTTTGATTCCATTCTGGGCAAAGGACCCTAAGATTGGAAATAAAATGATTAATGCCAGAGCAGAAGGAGTTCTAGAATCGAAAGTTTATGCTAAGTTGATGAAAAAATCTCGTTGTATCATTCCAAGCGATGGGTTTTATGAGTGGAAAGCAATGGAGAATTATAAGCAACCCATTCGTATAAAAAGAAAAGATGATGAATTATTTGGTATGGCGGCCTTATATGATACTTGGGTCGATAAAGACAAGGGCCAAACAGTGAATTCCTTTTCAATCATCACAACCCAAGCTAATGATTTGATTAGCGAAGTACATAACAGAATGCCGGTAATCTTAAATAAATCAGATGAACTAAAGTGGCTAAGTAATGCAACAGCAACAGACGAACTAATGTCATTACTGACGCCATTTAATAATGACGCATTGGAATTAGTTCCGGTATCCACATTAGTGAACAACCCAAGAAATGATACGGAAGATATTTTACTGTAGATTGAGTAGATTATTCTTTAACCAAAGAAGGTAATTTTGCTTGTGCAATTGCAAAACCTCCAAAGAAAATAAGATTGTAAACCAAATCACCGGTCAATGTTCCTCTGAAAAAGGGAATTGCGGCAATATAACAAGCGCTTAATCCTTCCAGGGTGTAACCATAAAATCCTTGAAGCCAAGTGCCAAAATTGGTTACAACAAAAAACAGAACAGAAGCAGAAATGGAGGCAATAAAAACATTCTTCGTAATAACTCTGTTTCGCAATGCTATTCCAATCAGAACAATTATTGCGTAGCTTCCATATACAAATGGCATTCCGGCATGAAACCCATAGCCAAAGAATATTTGTAACAGAATATCACTGAAAAAGATGGCTAATAGTGGAGCAATAAATGCGAGTTTTTTATTACTCAAATAGGCTCCACCGAATAATGCCATTGCTCCGAAAGGAACAAAGTTTGGTTCGTGCGGTATAAATCTTAATAATGATCCAAGAAAAAGGACACTTAAAATGAAATAAAGTCTATTTGTTTTATTAATCGTAATCATATTGAATTTCTTCTGTTTGATGCAAATATAGTTAATGAAATGTATTTATTCACTTGTTAATGGATATGTTATTTTCTAGCCACCACTGGTATGCCATTTCAGCCTGCAGTTCAAGCATTCTCATACCGTTAAATACTTTACATTTATTCATTAAAGCTGATTTTAACAAAGCACTTTCTACTGGGTTGTAGATTAAATCATATACGATCTGATTTTCATTAAGATGTAAATGACTTGGAAGGGGTGTTTCATCAATATACGGATGCATGCCAACAGGAGTGCAATTCACAATTAAATCAAAATTTGAGAATTCAATTTGATCCATTAAAGTTAATTGATAATCTACTCCTTTCGATCCTTTTCTTCCGGCAATTTTAAATTCAATACCTGATTTATTTAAAGAGTAAATAACAGCTTTTGCAGCACCTCCATTACCAATGATGAGAGCTCGTTTTACTGCTTGCAGATTAAATTCTGTTAGAGTCGAAAAAAATGCGCTTGCATCAGTATTGTGTCCTGATAAAAAATATCTATTAGCATTTCTTTGAATAAAAACACAATTAATCGCTCCAATTGATTGTGCTTCAGGACTGAGTTGGTTCAGTAAAGAAATAATCTTGACTTTATATGGTATCGTAACATTAAGCCCAATTAAATCAGGAGTTTCAACGATTAAATGATCTAATGCAGAAAGGTCTTCAAGTGGAAATAATTTATAAGATGAATCACCAATTTGGTGCTGAGCGAACATCTTATCAAACAAGATCTTACTGTATGAATGGGTGAGAGGAAAACCAATCAATCCATACAGTTTCATTTTAGGCATTGGTATTATTTTTCTTTATTTCTGATCGCATTTTGAAGAATTGTACCGCTACCGGTATCAATGAAATAAATATGATTCCGAAAATAACCAACTCAAAATTATTTTTCACGATCTCAAGATTTCCGAAATAATAACCTAATAATGTAAGACTCACTACCCATAATATTCCTCCGGTTATACAATAGAACATATACTTTGGATAAGGCATTTTTGCAACCCCCGCAACAAAGGGCGCAAATGTTCTTATGATAGGAATAAATCTTGCTATAATAATCGTTTGACCACCATGCTTGTTGTAAAATGTTTGTGTGCGTTCGAGATATTCGCGTTTTAGAATTTTCTTAAATCCTCGCATATCAAACAGTTTGTTTCCAATAAATTTTCCAACAAAATAATTTACATTATCACCTAAAATGGCCGATGAAAATAAAAGCGGTATTAAAATCCAAACATTAAGAATACCGGTTTTAGCAGTAATGGCACCTGCGGCAAAGAGCAAGGAATCGCCCGGTAAAAATGGAGTGGCAACTAAACCTGTTTCACAGAAGATGATTAAACAAAGTATGAAGTAGGTGAGGGTTTGATATTCTCTCATAATGGCTTCGAGGTGCACATCCAAATGGAGAATAAAGTCTATCAATTGATTTAAAAATTCCATTATTCAACAACTAAAGATTGATCAATCTCTTTAGCATAAGCTATAATTCCACCCTTAAGATTGTATAGATTGGTAAAGCCATGTGTAGATTCTAACTGATGAATAGCAACTGCACTGCGCGCTCCTGATCGACAATGGATAACCACTGGAACATCGGTACGGATATCATTGGTTTGATTTAATATATTTCCTAAAGGAATTAATTTTCCATCCAAATTCGCTTGATCGAACTCATGCGATTCACGAACGTCAATTAACTGAAATTCGTCATTGTTATCAATCATTTGCTTTAGTTCTACAACGGTTTTTTCTTTCATCTTATTCAGGTTTGTATTGCAAGTTTTCTTTGTCTTGTATAAAATCAAAAAAAGTATCTGAGCGCAATCCAAGTCGTAAGGACTCTAATGCTATCACTTCATCTGGTGCGATATTTCCTAAATTAACATTCGGCCCAAAAGTCTTGATCATATAAACTTGTTGTGGCTTTTTTGGAGATTCCCATATGATATTTTCCGGATCTACTTTATTAATGATTTTGTTGATCAACATCACATGAGCTTTTCCACTGGGTCTATATATACCAACGGTTCCGCTTTCGCGAGCTTCTGCTATTACTTTCCAGGAACCCGCCTCCAATTCAGAAATCATCATTTCGATCCACATATTAGGTCGAATAATAATTCCTTCTTCTTTGGATCCAACTTCTGATATTACTTTTATTTCTTTGCTAAGTTTGTAAATGATCTCACATTTTTCTTCGTGGGGCATACTGATACTTCCATCGGAAACCTCTACTAAATCTACATTGAACTTATGAACGGTTTTGATAAATTCATTGAGTTGTTTTCTTACTAAAAATGCCTCTAAAAGTGTTCCTCCAAAATAAACTTTAATACCAGCCTGTTGATAGATCTTTATTTTCTCGTTTAAAGAATCAGTAATAATCGAACTTCCAAAACCAAGTTTAATCAGATCAATAAAATTTCCTGAACTTTGAACAAGGTCCTCAGCACTTCTCAGTCCAAGCCCTTTATCCATGACCATGGTTAAACCATTCTTCCGTGGCCTTTTAGTGCGATCGGGAAGATGTTTTAGTTTAAAATTCATAAATGTTTTCTTTTTTGTTCTATTAGTTCAATAATCCCTTTTGAGTTGATCAACTTAGGGTTTATGTCGAACAGTATTTTATGTTTTGAAAAGTCAAGATCAAGTCCTGATGAAACATATTCGATTGATTCGTGCTCTTTATTGAGTAACGATAAATACGCTGCAAGTCTATAATGAAATTCAGAAATGTCAACATGATTTTTAATAGCTTCGATCATAATCTCAGCGGCATCTTCATGTCTATTGTATTCCATCAGAAAGTTAGCGTATGAATTCCATATCTCAATATTATCGGGTTCATACTCAACCACTTTTTGATAACAATCTTCTGCTTGAACAATGTTATTTGTGTGGCGATAACACTCTGCTAATGAGAACCAAAAGTCTGCATTATATTCATCCAACTCAGCCGCTTTTTTTATATAATAAATAGCTTCAAACCATTTCTCTTCTGTCTCAAGAGTAGAGCCTATTCCAAACCACGCCAATGCCATATGGGGGTTCATTTTTATAGCCTTTTTATAGTATCTTCTGGCTTGTTCAAAATTGTCTATATACTCATAACATTCACCTAAGTTATAAAAGGTATAGGCATCGGGATTCGCATATTCGAATGTTGATTTATATAAAAAGATCGCTTCTTCATATTGCTCCATCATTGCATATGCGTCCCCTTGTTCCAAAATAGCCTGAACAAAATTTTCTTTTATAATAATGGAATACTCATACGCTTCAATTGCTTTGGCATATAAACTCATTCTTGAATAAACATTACCTAAAGAATACCAGGTATAAAATGAATAGGGGTGCTCGTCAATGATCGATTTATAATATGTGATTGCTTGATCCAGCGTATCAGTCAATACATGGCAAAGTGTGAGTTCATCATAGCCCGATTCAAATGCAGGATTTTCTTTTAAGCACTTCTTTAAATAGGTAATGGCTTTAGAGTAATCGGAAACTTGCTGGCAAGCCAATGCCATATTGTAATAGATTTCATCTTTCTGATCACTTAATTCAAGCGCCTTTTCAAAATTCTTTATGGCTTCATCTATCTGTTTCAGATTGACATGATAATTTCCTTTAACCAAGAAAACATCTACTTCGTATGTATGATACTCTTCTAATAACAATATGGTGGCCTTTGCATCGTCATGCATGTTTCCCAAAATGTGCAGTTGGGCTTTCTTTATCAATACGTCAAAAGAGTTTTGGTGTAGCATCAATGCATAATCGGCTACTTTAATCCCATTTTCAATTAAGTTTCTTTCCAGGTAATAATCAATGATTTGTACCAAAGCATCAACATCAAAAAAATAATGGTCTTTATTTCGGATCATCTCCTCGAATCGTTGAACCGAGGAAAATAACTGATCTCCACTTTCTTCGTTTCGTTCTAGATTCTCATCATCATCGTCAAACATAGGCGTCCTTTAAAAATCGGTTCAAAAGTAAGAAAAATCAATTGTTTTAGTCATACTAGTTTACAACTAAAACTGCTTTCAAAGCAAGAATTTATTGAAATACTTTTCAAGATGTTCTGTTCATATTATTCTAAGGCGTTAACAGCAATTTTGCTTATATTTGCAGGCTCTCAATAGCAACTAATAACTTATTTCGTGTGACTTTAATAACTTCAATATCAGGCATTAGAGGTACTATTGGTGGTTCTGTTGGAGATTCATTAACTCCATTAGACATCATTAAATTTACCAGTGGCTATGCCAATTGGATAAAATCCAACTACAAAAACAAACTAAAGCCAAAAATAGTAACCGGTCGCGATGCTAGAATTTCAGGTCCTATGGTTCATTCATTGGTAAATAATACGCTTATTTCCTTAGGTATTGATGTGATCGATTGTGGTCTTAGTACAACTCCTTCTGTAGAAATGGCAGTACCGTACCATGATGCTCAAGGTGGAATAATTATCACTGCAAGTCATAATCCAAAACAATGGAATGCATTGAAGCTATTAAATGATAAAGGGGAGTTTGTATCGGCTAAAGATGGTGACTTAATTTTGAAATATGCCAATGCAACACAACAATATAGCGAGGTTAATCAGCTAGGTTTTATTCAGGTAGATGATCAATCAATTGAACGACATATTGATGAAGTACTTCGACTAAAGTTGGTTAATATCGATGCAATTGCTGCTGCTAAATTTTGTATTGTAGTTGATGCCGTTAATTCAACCGGGGGTATTGCCGTGCCTATGTTGTTAAAAAAACTTGGTGTGGAGAATGTTGTTGAGTTGTATTGCGAGCCCAATGGTCAATTTCCACACAACCCAGAACCATTGCCAGAAAACTTAACAGCCATTTCTAAAGAAGTAATAAAAGCTAAAGCGCATTTGGGAATTGTGGTCGATCCAGATGTTGATCGCCTTGCTTTGGTGTGTGAAGATGGAGAAATGTTTGGTGAAGAATATACATTGGTAGCAGTATCCGACTATGTTCTTAAACATCAAAAAGGTAATACGGTATCAAACTTATCGTCAACTCGAGCATTAAAAGATATAACTGAAAAAGCTGGACATAAATACAGCTCAGCTGCTGTAGGTGAGGTGAACGTGGTTGATAAAATGAAACAAACAAAAGCCGTAATTGGAGGAGAAGGAAATGGTGGAGTAATTTATCCCGAATTGCATTACGGTAGAGATGCTTTAGCTGGAATAGCATTGTTTTTAAGTCATTTGGCATTGAGTAAGCAAAGTGTTTCTGCATTGCGTAAATCCTATCCAAACTATTATATTTCAAAAAATAAAATAGAGCTTACTCCGGAAATAAAAGTCGATGATATTTTAAAAGAAATAATAGAACGCTATAGTAAGGAAGAGGTTGATACAACGGATGGTGTAAAGATTTCCTTTGAAAAAGAATGGGTTCATCTACGTAAATCAAATACGGAACCGATCATTCGAATTTATGCAGAAAGCAGTTCTGAAACAACCGCTTCTACTTTAGCTTCAAAAATAATCTCTGACATTAAAGAAGTCGTAAGCAATACTTTAGCAAAAGTGTAATTATGGAAAATCAAAAAGTCTACCTCGACAATGCTGCAACCACAGCCATACATCCTGAAGTAATTGATGCTATGGTTGACGTTATGCGCAATGATTTTGGAAACCCTTCTTCCATTCATTCATTTGGAAGAAAGTCGAGGAGTATAATTGAAAATTGCAGAAAGAAAATAGCCGAGTTAATGCATTGTTCTCCCGGTGAAATATTTTTTACCAGCGGTGGTACAGAAGCAAATAACACTGCCATACGATGTTCTGTTAGAGATTTGGGAATTAAAACAGTTATTTCGAGTTGTATTGAGCATCACGCAGTATTGCATACGTGTGAAGATGTTGAGCATATAGACCATGTGAAATTCATCTCCTTGAAAGTAGATGCTAAGGGTAAAATTGATATAAATGAACTCGAATCTCATTTAGCAGCAAATAAAAATGTGTTGGTTAGTTTGATGCACGCCAACAATGAGATTGGAACCTTAAATCCAATTCATAAGATTTCAGAACTTTGTCAAAAATATCAAGCTGTTTTTCATTCCGATACAGTTCAAACGGTTGGGCATTATCCGATTAATTTGTCCGAATTAAAGATCGATTTTATTAGTTGTGCTGCGCATAAATTTCATGGACCTAAAGGCGTTGGTTTTCTTTATAAAAATGCAAATGCTAAAATTAAACCATTGATCACGGGAGGAGCACAAGAAAGAAACTTTAGAGGAGGTACTGAGAATTTGTACGGTATCGTTGGATTAACGAAAGCTTTGCAATTGGCTTATGAAAATTTATCTCATGAAAAAAAATACATCGAAGAATTGAAGCATTACATGCTTCAAAAACTTCAGGATGAACTTCATGACATTAGAATAAATGGCTGTGTGGGAGATGAGGCGTTGTATACTGTATTAAATGTTTCCTTTCCTGAGACAGAATTGAATGAAATGATTTTATTTAATCTCGATATCAACGGAATTGCAGCTAGTGGAGGCAGTGCCTGCTCTTCTGGATCTGAAATTGGATCGCATGTTCTTAAATCGATTGGGGCAAATCCTTCGCGACCATCAGTTCGTTTTTCTTTTAGTCGATTTACTAATAAAGGAGAAATTGATTACACGATCTCTAAGTTGAAAGAGATTTTTTTAATTAAAGCCTAGATAACATTTGGAAATAAAAAAGGCCACCCTTTGGGGTGGCCTTGGTTGCTGAAAAGAAGTTAAATTACTTCTTCTTCTTTGCAGCAGCTTTCTTCTTTGTAGCCTTTTTCTTAGGAGCAGCTTTCTTTTTAGTTGCGGCCTTTTTCTTCTTTGGCGCAGCTTTTTTAGCAGCAGCTTTCCTAGTGGCTTTTTTCTTTGTTGCCATTTGTTTAAACTGTTTTAGATTGTTACTACTTTGCTATATGATAGAGTCATGATAGCCAAATTAAATTTGGGTTATGTACGAAAAAAATATAATTAAGTTTCACTGGGCTCATACGCTTACTATTTTATCTACATTGTATTTACCTTCTCCCAGGTTAACTTTAATTTTCTTGAACGCTTCAATAGTATAAGAAACATCTTCTAGAGTATGCACAGCTGTTGGAATTAACCTCAGCATGATGATACCTTTAGGCACTACAGGATAAACAACCATTGAACAGAAAATATCATAATTCTCTCTCAAGTCGTAAATCAAATTAGTGGCCTCTGGAATAGTTCCGTTTAAATATACCGGAGTAACAGGTGATTGTGTGTTGCCGATGTCAAAGCCTGCTTTTTTCAAACCACTTTGCAACGCATTAACAATCATCCACAATTTATTTTTTAATTCAGGATTGCTCTTCAACAATTCTAATCTTTTGCTAGCGCCTAATACCAAGGGCAGAGGCAAGGACTTTGCAAAAATTTGAGAGCGCATATTGTATCTCAAATACTCAACAACTTGTTCTTTTGAAGAAATGAATCCTCCAATCAAAGCCATTGATTTTGCAAAAGTTCCAAAGTAGATATCAATTCCTTCTTGAACATTTTGTTCCTCACCGGCACCGGCACCTGTTTTTCCCATAGTACCGAAACCATGCGCATCGTCAACAAAAAGTCGGAATGTATATTTCTTCTTAAGGGCAACAATTTCTGAAAGTTTGCCCATATCACCGCTCATTCCAAAAACACCTTCAGTGACTACTAATATAGCGCCTCCGGTTTCATTGGTTATTTTTTCTGCCCGCGATAATTGTTTTTCTAAGTTATCTATATCGTTATGCGGATAAACAAAACGTTTACCCATGTGCATTCGTAGTCCATCAACAATGCAGGCATGCGATTCGCTATCGTATACAATTACATCATGGCGGTCGACCAAACAATCAATGGCGCTAACCATGCCCTGATATCCATAATTCAATAATATAGTGTCTTCTTTTGACATGAAAGAAGAAAGTTCTGCTTCAAGCTTCTCATGATAATTGGTATTACCCGACATCATTCGTGCTCCCATAGGAGATGCAAAACCAAATTGAGAGGCTGCATCAGAGTCCGCCTTTCTTACTTCAGGATGATTAGCAAGTCCGAGATAATTATTTAAACTCCAAACGAGTTTCTCTTTACCACGGAAGATCATCTTATTAGATATATCACCTTCTAGTTTTGGAAATGTAAAATAACCATGAGCATCTTTTGCATGCATTCCGAGTGGACCTCTGTTCTTTAAAATCTTATCGAATAAATCGCTCATGTATTTCGTTACACTATGTGCTAAAAATTTTGTTGGTGAAAGATCATTATATTTTTACTACAAATGCGAATGGAGTCAAATATACTTTTCAACAGCATATTGTTAATTGGAAAATAATTTTAGTGAATAAAAGTTTTACTTTTGCAAACCACATTTAAACAAATGAAGAAATATATTTTAATTCTACTCATGTCGCTGACTGTATTGTCGTGCAGTAAATTTCAACGTATAATGAAAAGCAGTGATATGGAAGCGAAGTACACTGCTGCCGTTGAGTATTACAACGATGATGATTATTATCGAGCATTGCAATTGTTTGAAGAATTGATCAGTGTTTATCGCGGTAGTGCTAAAGCCGAAAGTATCTATTACTATTATGCATACTGTTATTATGGTACTGGTGACTTATACACTGCAGCATATCATTTTAATAACTATGCAATTACATTTTCCAAAAATGATAAAGCAGAAGAGTGTTCTTACATGAGTGCTTATTGTTATTATCTCATGTCTCCTAAATCAAGTTTAGATCAAACCAACTCAAAGGAGGCAATCAATCGTTTACAATCTTTTGTGAATCGTTATCCGAAAAGTGATCGCATAGAAAAATGTAATGCGTTGATCGATGACTTGAGAGATAAACTTGAAATGAAAACTTTCGAGAACGCAAAAAACTTTTATAAGCGAACAGCATATAAAGCTGCTTTGGTTTCATTTGAAAATTTAATAAAGGAATATCCCGGATCGAAATACGTAGAAGAATGTTATATATATATAATACGTAGTTCATACGATTATGCCAGTTATTCCATTGATGCCAGAAAAGAAGAACGGTTCAACGAAACTTTAGCCAATTGCTTGCGCTATAGAGAGAATTATGCTGAAGGCAAATTCATCAACGAATGCAATAACCTGGAGCGTTTGGCCAAAGAACAATTAAAAAAGATATCGGATGATGGAAAAATTCAAGGAAATGGTTAAATTTGCAAGCTAAAATCAAAGAGGAATGAACTATAAAAACGCTGCCAGCACTTCTCAAACTCGAAATTTCACCGAATTAGAAGAAAATACCGGTAATATTTATGAGTCAGTTGTTATTATGTCTAAAAGAGCGAACCATATTTCTGCCGAATTTAAGGAAGAGCTAAAGTCGAAATTGCAAGAATTTGCTAGTTCGTCAGATAACTTAGAAGAAGTTTTTGAAAACAGAGAGCAAATTGAAATCAGCAAGCATTATGAGCGTTTACCAAAACCAACTCTGATTTCAACCCAAGAATTTTTGGAGAAAAAAATATACCACCGAAACCCTGAAAGAGAGGGTTAATACCAAAACAGTATGAGCCTGAGCGGAAAAAAAATACTGCTTGGCATATCGGGCAGTATTGCAGCATATAAAATTGCTGAACTGATTCGATTATTGAAAAAACAAAAAGCCGAAGTGAAAGTCGTAATGACAGCTTCGGCTTGCGATTTTATATCGCCTCTTACTCTTTCTACATTATCAAAAAATAAGGTTTACAAAGACTTCTATAAATCATCAACCGGTGAATGGGAGAATCATGTTGAATTAGGTTTGTGGGCAGATATCTTTTTGATTGCTCCTGCGAGTGCAAACACGATTTCTAAGTTTGCAAATGGCTTATGTGATAATTTACTAAGTGCTATTTATTTATCAGCTAGATGTAAAGTGGTAGTGGCACCCGCCATGGATGTAGATATGTTTAAGCATAAAGCAACCCAGAGAAATTTAGTTCGACTGAAAGATGATGGAGTTTTAGTTTGGGGTCCCGCTTCTGGCGAATTAGCCAGCGGACTAACAGGCATGGGGAGAATGTTGGAGCCTGCAGAATTATACGAACTGGTTGTAACACAGTTCAAAAAAAAAAGTCTAAAATCTAAAATCAAAGTCCTGATAACGGCTGGTCCTACACAAGAGGCAATAGACCCGGTACGATATATAAGCAATCATTCTTCTGGAAAAATGGGCTATGCATTGGCTAATGAATGTGCATCAAAAGGTATGGATGTCATATTAATCAGCGGTCCGGTACGTGAAATGGAATTAAACAGCTCCATATTAAAAGTGGATGTTGTTTCGGCTGAAGATATGTTTAAGCAGACTATTAAATATTGGAAGAATGCTCAAATAGCAATATGCTCTGCAGCGGTGGCGGACTATTCTCCAAGTAAAGTTGCAAATCAAAAAATTAAAAAGAGCGATGCTGCTCTTCAAATACCGTTGCAAGCTACCAAAGATATATTAGCTCATTTGGGAAAAACGAAGACTAAAAATCAAACGTTAGTAGGATTTGCGCTTGAAACAAATAACGAATTGGAAAACGCTAAAAGCAAACTAAAAAATAAAAATCTTGATTATATCGTTCTTAATTCGTTGAATAAGGAGAATCAAGTTTTTGGCAGTGATTTTAATGCTATAAAAATAGTGGATAAAAAAGGTAAGCAAACTGATTTTGCTAGAGATACAAAGAGTAAGTTAGCAACTAAGATTATTAATTTAATACTACCCGAATGAAGTATTTAAAAATATGGTGCCCTTTTGTATTTTTTGTTGTAGTGTTGAACCATTCTTCACTATCACAAGAACTGAACTGTAGAGTTTCAATATTAACACCACAAATACAAGCTACAGACAAGAGTGTTTTTCAAGAGTTGCAACAAGCTATTTTTGAATTTGTATCAAACCGCAGTTGGACCGATGATAAATTTCTTGCCATCGAACGAATTGAATGCAACATGCAGATTACCATTAAAGCGTGGCCTTCGCAAGATGAGTTTGAAGCTACGATGCAATTAACAGCCAATCGCCCGATTTTTGGAACCAGTTACGATTCTCCAATCATTAACTTAAATGATGAAGCCTTTAATTTTAAATACCAGCGTTATCAGCAATTAGAGTATTCTGAAACGGGCAATACTTCCAATTTAACAAGTCTGATTGCCTATTATGTGAATATAGTGTTGGGAGTCGATTACGATTCATACTCACCACTTGGTGGTTCAGGTTTCTTTGCTAAAGCTCAAGGTATAGTTAATAATATGCAATCGAGTCCATATCCCGGATGGAGAGCATTTGACGGAACAAAAAACAGATACATATTGGCTGAATCACTAAACAATAATAAATATAGACCCATCAGAAGTTTCTTCTATAACTACCATAGAAAAGGATTGGACATGATGACTGAAAAAAAAGAGGAAGCTATGAACTCCATTACCGCTTCAATTGAAGAACTGCGTTCAGTGCACAGAGAATATCCCAATAGCATGCTGATGCAAGTATTGTTTTTGGCCAAAGCCGATGAAGTGGTGAACATTTATTCACAAGCTTTTCCCGATGCCAAAAACAGAGTAGTAAATGCTCTAAATGAAATTGATCCGGGAAACATTGCAAAATATCAACAAATCACAGGACAATAATATATTTTCCTTTATCTTGGTATTATGCTTAGCAATCTGCGCATAAAAAATTATGTTCTGATCGATGATTTGTCGATACCATTTAATGGTGGTCTAACAATAGTTTCGGGAGAAACAGGAGCCGGTAAATCTATTTTACTAGGAGCAATGTCTTTGCTATTTGGAGAAAGAGCCGATAGTAAAGCTGTAATGAATCCCAAACAAAAGTGTATCGTTGAAGGGGAATTTGATATATCCGAATATGGGTTAGAGTTATTCTTCCAAAAACATGAATTGGATTTCTGGAGTTCATGTATCATAAGAAGAGAAATTAATTCCGAAGGTAAATCCAGAGCATTTATAAATGACACACCGGTTAATCTATCTACCCTGAAAGAACTATCTTCTTTTTTGGTTGATATTCATTCTCAACATGAAACGCTAACACTTTCCGAATCGACTTTCCAAATGAATTTATTGGATGCAGTGGCCGGTAATGAAGATATTTTAAGTGAATACAAAAAGTTGTTTGCAGACTATAAAAAGACAGAACAACAACTTTCAGCATTGCATAGAGAAAGAGCAGAGTTTCAAAAACAAAAAGAGTACAATCAGTTTCTCTTCGATGAACTGGAAGAAGTTCAGCTAAATGAAGGCATACTCGAAAAAACTGAAAGCGAATTACAGATGCTGAATAATGCTGAAAACATTAAAAGCACTTTATCGCAAATATCAAGTCTTTTAGGAGAAAGTGAAGTGAATGCAATATCCATGTTGGGTTCTGTAATTCAGCAATTGAAAAACATAAGCCAGTTTCACTCTTCACTCGATGATATACATAAGCGGGTGAACAGCCTCCAAATTGAAATGGAAGATGTATTGGATGAGATTAGAAAAGTGGATGATTCAATTGAATATGATCAAGAGCGAATAGAACAGTTAACAGAAATTGCCAATCAGATTAATCGCTTATTGAACAAACATCAAGTTCAGCAAGTAAAAGATTTGATTGAAATTAAAGAGCAGCTCCAGCAAGGTCTGTTCCAAGACTCATATAATGAAGAAAAGATCAACAAGCTTCAAAAGCAATTTAATGAATTGCAGCAAGAATTGATCACGAGAGCTCTGCAACTATCCAACAAAAGAAAAAAAGCTATTGGCAGTTTAGAGAGTAATATTGAGCAATTGCTTAAAGACGTTAATATGCCCGATGCTCGTTTCAAAGTGCAATTGATGCAACTCGATGATCAAGAGATTAATAGTACTGGATTAAATCGCGTACAATTTCTTTTCAATGCGAATAGAGGGGAGCACAATAAATTACAATCTATAGCACAGGTGGCCTCTGGTGGAGAATTGTCTCGATTAATGTTGTGCATTAAATCCATCTATGCCAATGTTGCTCAACTTCCTCTAATCATTTTTGATGAGATTGATAGTGGAATTTCAGGAGAATCGGCAGCTAAAGTGGCCGGCATTATTGATGAAATTGGAAAGAAAAGACAAGTAATCACTATAACCCATCTACCTCAAATGGCTGGCAAAGGAGCCAATCATATAGTGGTATTCAAAGAAAATAATAGGGGGCAAACGTATACAAAGCTCAAGGTGTTAAGCAGTGAGGAAAGAGTGGAAGAAATAGCACGAATGATAAGCGGTGATAAAACAACGGATGCTTCTCGATCGAATGCAAGGGAATTATTAAGCCATTAAGCAGATAATTTTTGTATTTTCGCTTTCCTTAAACAACCGACAAAACTATGCAGGTATCAAATCTTTTAAGTGGTAAAAGAGGTATTATTTTCGGAGCCCTCGATTCAAATTCTATCGCCTGGAAAGTGGCTGAAAAATGCCACGAGCAAGGGGCAAAGTTTACACTCACTAATGCTCCTGTTGCATTGCGTATGGGTGCCATCAATCAACTCGCTGAGCAATGCGGCTCAACCGTTATCCCTGCTGATGCTACCAATATGACCGATTTAGACAACCTCCTTCAAAAAAGTCAGGAGATACTTGGGGGAAAACTCGATTTTATTTTACACAGTATTGGCATGTCATTGAATGTAAGAAAAAACAAGCCTTACACTGATTTGGACTACGATTATTTTCAAAAAACATTAGATATATCCGGCCTTTCTTTTCACCGTGTTTTACAATCGGCTTATAAGTCGGAGGTCATGAACAAGAACGGAAGCATATTAGCGCTCAGTTATATAGCAGCTCAAAAAGTATTTCCTTTTTATAACGATATGGCCGATGCAAAAGCCTTATTGGAAAGTATAGCGCGAAGCTTTGGATATCATTTTGGAAAAAGAGATGGAGTACGAGTAAATACTGTATCTCAGTCGCCTACCCGAACTACCGCTGGTAGTGGGGTAAAGGGATTTGATACCTTATACGATTATGCCAATATCATATCTCCACTTGGTAACGCCACTGCAGAATCCTGTGCTGATTTTTGTGTTGTTATGTTCTCTGACCTGTCCAGAATGATAACCATGCAAAATATTTATCATGATGGTGGATATAGTTCAACCGGAGTTAGTGTTGAATTGATCGATATCATGAATAAGTAAAATTGAACCTGTCCATCTTGTGAAAAGTCTCTCTCTATAGGGTATTGCTTATATGATCGGAGAAAAATAAGTTTACGGAATAATAATTTCTCATAAAGAATGAAAGTTCACAAGGGTAATAAATCTCAAAAGAAATCTGTAGCTGAAACGACTAAACAAAAAGAGAGAATAGTATCTTCTCCTTTTCCGAAGGAATTGTATTTGTGGTTAGCAGGTATCCTATTGCTCACAATCATTGCGTTTTCTTCTTCAATCAATAATGGATTTACCAATTGGGACGATCCGAAGTATCTTACGGAAAATCCTCTTATACGAAGCCTGAGCAGTGATAATATTCATAAAATTTTTACTGAGGCTTATTTTGGAAACTATCAGCCACTGCATATTCTATCGTATGCTATAGAATATAGTTTCTATGAGCTTGATCCCACAGGGTATCATACTACAAGTGTGGTAATGCATTTGTTATGTACTGCATTGGTAATGTGGTTTATATGGCTAATCTCAGGCAGTAGTTTAATCACCATCATTGCTACACTTTTATTCGGTGTTCACCCTATGCACGTGGAATCTGTTGCATGGGCTGCAGAAAGAAAAGATTTATTGTATACGATCTTCTTTTTATTTGCTGCGATCTTTTACGTGAAGTATATCAAGAGCAATTATAAAAATTCCTTTTTGCTGCTGTCCATGCTCTTTTTTATTATATCTGGGTTTGCCAAGGCAATGGCAGTTTCTTTTGTGCCGGTTATGATTATCATCGACTATTACTTTAAGCGAAATCTGCTTGAGAAGAAAGTGATTTTTGAAAAAATTCCTTTTCTCATTTTTGCTATCATCATAGGGGCAATTAGTGTAACGGTTGTTGGACAAGCCGATACCATAGCACTCGACAATCATTTCAGTCGGATTCAACAAAGTGCTTTTGCATTTTTTAACATCAATATGTATGTAGCTAAATTGATTGTTCCGGTTAAGTTGAGTAGTTATTATGCGTATCCGATTATTGGAGCCGATAATGCAATTCCTTCTTATTACTATTTAGGATTTCCATTGGTGTTCCTCATTCTAGGTTTGTTGATTTATAGCACTCGATTTAATCGAAATATTATGTTTGCTGCCGGATTTTTTGTGGCCACTATAGTTTTGGTGCTACAGTTTGTACCGGTTGGACCAACTATTTTTAGTGAGCGATATTCCTATATCCCCAGTATTTCATTTTTCTATCTAATCGGTTTTGGTATCAATAAGTTAGTAGCTAACAAGCAAGCTTTACGACTTCCGGTTTTTATTGTGCTTGGTGCATATGGGTTATGGCTCAGTTATGCCACTTTCGAGAGATGTAAAATATGGAAGGATAGTTTAACGCTTTGGAATAATGTTTTAGAGCAGTTTCCTTATGTAGCTGTTGCGTATAACAATATTGGTAATATCTATGGAAAGGAGCAAGGGAACTTGGAGAAAGCAATGGAGAATTTCAATCTTTCTATCAAATATGATCCGGAATACGAAAATGCCTATTCAAACAGAGGAATTGTTTATGCTATGCAGGGTAAATTTGATTTGGCGGAAAAAGATTTTAATAAAGCGCTTCAGGTAAAGGACGATTATGTGGAGGCTTTGCACAACCGTGCTATCCTGTATTCTCAAACCAAACGTTACGAACTTGCGCTCATTGATTTCAATAAGGCTATTGCAAAGGAACCTTATGAAGCACAACAGTATTTTAATAGGGCTGTAGTTTATACCGATTTGAACAGATACAATGAAGCGATTATTGATTTTCAACATGCCATACGCCTACACCCAAAAATGGCCGATGCTCATTACCGTTTGGCATTAGCGTATTACAATATGGGTAATAAAAATGCCGCTATGCAAAGCATGAACAATGCATCTGCTCTGGGAGCGAAAATGGACCCTGCTCATATTCAAATGATACAAGGTGGGGGAGCGCAGTAAATCACGCTCTTGGATGATGTTCCAGAATAACCCTTTTTAAATAACTCCTGTCGAGGTGGGTGTATATCTCTGTTGTTGTTATGCTGGCGTGTCCCAGCATTTCTTGAACTGCTCTTAGATCGGCACCTCGCTCAACCAAATGTGTCGCAAAGGAATGACGAAAGGTATGGGGAGAAATTTTCTTTTTTATACCAGCTGTTTGAGCCAAGTTTTTAATGATCGTAAATACCATCACTCTCGTTAAATGTTTTCCTCTTCGATTTAAAAACACATGATCTTCAAATCCCTTTTGAATGGTCTGAAGTGCCCGAACTTCCTTGAGAAAGATATTTAGATACTTTATGGCTGAATTGCCAATGGGCACAAGTCGTTCTTTGTTTCCCTTTCCTAAAACTTTTATAATTCCAATTTCAAGAAATAAATTACTGCATTTCAATTCTACCAACTCACTCACACGCAATCCGCAGCCATATAAAATTTCGATCATGGCTTTATTGCGAGTCCCTTCGGCTTTACTCAGGTCAATGGCTTCAATAAGTTTTTCAATCTCTTCAAGACTCAATACATCGGGTAATTTACGACCGGTTTTAGGTGTATCTAATAAAGAAGCGGGATTGTCGTGAATCGTTCCTTCTAATAATAGATATTTATAGAATGCGCGTATTCCGCTGATAATCCTGGCTTGAGAAAAGGCGCTCATGCCAATCTCATTTACATAATGAATAAATTTTTGTAAATCATTGATATCTAATCGTTCAGGCGCAACTACCTTTTCATTTAGTGCAAGGTATTCGTAGAGCATATTGGCATCCCTTATATAGGCCTCAATGCTGTTTCGACTCAATCCTTTTTCAAGTTTTAAGTGATTTTCAAAACCTTTTATATAAGAGTTCCAATTCATTCGGTGTATGCACTCAAATATATCATTCAAAGGATATGCTATTTTTGTAGATCATTTTTGTTATGAACAAATTGCCAATGAATTTACATATCATAAACGGTCCGAATTTGAATCTATTGGGTACTCGTGAAACCGATATTTATGGAACCGAATCTTTCGAAACATATTTTCAGATGCTGGTAGAGAAGTATAACTTTGTTAAACTGCACTATTATCAAAGTAATGTTGAAGGAGAATTGATCAATCAACTTCAATCGATAGGATTTTCATCTGATGGTATAATTTTAAATGCAGGAGGTTATACCCATACTTCGGTAGCATTGACCGATACTGTAAAAGCCATCTCAACCGGAGTGGTAGAGGTTCATATCAGCAATATCTATGCTCGCGAAGAATACAGGAAAAACTCTTTGTTAAGTTCCAATTGTATTGGAATTATTAGTGGCTTAGGGCTGCAGGCCTATGATTTTGCCATACAGTTTTTTATAGGTAGAAATCGTATGAAAGATCGCGCTTAGTTACTGATCATCACCGGCATTGCCAACATCAATATACTTTCGCTTGCATTTTCACCTCCAACCGGAGAGAATAAGCCGGCTCTATTGTTGAGCGACATTTCAAGCATAACTTGATCGGTATCTAAGTTGCTAAGAATCTCTGTAACAAAGCGTGCATTAAAGGCAATTTCCATATCTTCTCCCTCATAATTACAAGGGATTACTTCATTGGCATTGTTTGAGAAATCAACATCCTCGGCCGAAACTTGTAGTGAACTTCCGGTGATCTTAAACTTAACTTGATGAGTTGTTTTGTTTGAGTAAATCGAAGCTCTGCGCAACACATTTAAAAAGATATCTCTATCTACGATCATCTTATTTGGGTTCTCTACCGGAATCACTGCCTCATAATTAGGATAACGACCATCGATTAAACGGCAAATAAGTGTATGATTGCCTAAGCTAAAGAATGCATGCGAATCATTGTATTCGATTTTCACCTTTTCATCCACTTCATTCAAAATGTTCTTAAGTAAGTTAAGTGGTTTTTTTGGAAGTATAAATGAAAAATTTGATTTACTGGTTGCATCCTTACGGGTATAACGAACTAAGCGATGCGCATCGGTTGCAACAAAAATAGATTGATCAGAACCCATTTGGCAAAACACCCCGGTCATTACCGGACGAATTTCATCATTACCAGTGGCAAACAAAGTTTTTGAAATAGCTCTCAGCAAAACTTCTGAAGAAATACTTACAGAATTTCCTCCACTCAATTCGGGCAATTTAGGAAACTCACTGGCATCCGATCCACTGATTTTATATTTTCCCGAATCACTACTGATTTCTAATACACTTTTATCCTTAATAGTAAAAGTAAGGGGCTGTTCTGCAAACGTTTTTAAAGTGTCGATCAATATTTTTGCATTTACTGCTACCGACCCTGAATCTTTTGATTCCACCTGAACTTGAGTAGAAATTGTTGTCTCAAGATCTGATCCGGTGATGGTCAAATTGTTTTTATTTAATTCTAATAAAAAACTATCTAGAATAGGTAGTGTATTGCTTGAGCTTATAACTCCACTTATGGATTGAAGGCTTTTTTGTAGTAAACCGCTCGATACTATAAATTTCATTTAGTATAGGTTTTAATTAATGTGGGATGACAAATATAATGCAATAATTTCATATTGATCTCTATTCTATAAAGATCAAATGGATCTATTGAAAAGTACTTAGACTGGCATTTAGAATGGGATCAAAACTATAGTACTGCATGCGAACCAGAATCGAATCTTTATTTAGTTTGCCGTATAAATAATCTATATCATATTTTCTTGGATTGCCATCTGAGTCCTCTTTGCTTAAGCTATTTTCCGTAATGTGCTTTCTATAAAGCCATACAATATTTTTTTGACCATCGGTTGATTCTATGCTGATCTTCCGGAATGGACCAACGTCCAAAATACTGTCTTTTACATGTTCGTTTGGGAATACTTCTTTATAAGTATAATTAATGTTTTTGTAGATTGATAAATAGGCCATCACCTTCACCATATTGGCATTTTCAATAACTTGTTTTGAAACCGGATGCTGAACCTGGTAACGATCTTCAGTTTCTTTTATCAATTCAAACGATTGCTCCGGTGATTCAAGATTTTCCATCTTCAGATTTTTAATAACCCCTTTTTGATAGGAGAACACATTACGAATAATCCATTCATCTGGTCTTGGATTGTAACGTGGAGTTAAATAACCATTGAATCCGGCAATATGCATAACGAAAGGAACGCTTGATCCCTCCAGATACATATAAGTACCTAACATATCTTGATTGTGCCCTCCTACATAATACGTTTTTAACTTATCGGTTTCGGAATAAATTTCTACTTTAACTCCGTTTGCCGAAATATTTTTCATTACCGTGTTATACGCATTTTTTCCAACAGGGCTTCTCACATCTATGGCTTGCATCGTATACAACAAAGTGGTGATGGCATCATTTCGTGCAATCTGAGTTCCATCAACCAACCATTTGCCACTGGATTCTTTTGTTAATGTAACTTGATTTCCGTTTTTATCGGCTAGAAATATCTTTGATACTTGTGATGTATCAGTAATCGCAAAATTTTTCAATTCTTCTTTTAAAGTTCCGCTTTGTTTCGTGCGATTGAAATATAAAGCCAATAGTCCAAGTACAATGACAGAGAAAACGATGATCAGATTTTTATTCATACATTAACTTTCTTAGCAAATTTAATTTTTCGTCTAAAGTTTTTGTAAGCGCCTAGTAAAATTATAAGCAGCAAAGGTCCGGCTACATTTAGTAGTTTGTAGGTAGAAGCAGAGGAATTTACTTTGGCATTATCCAATAGGCGTAATTTAAAATCTTTGGTACGTAAACTAATGAGGTTAGAGTCATCGGTAAGATAATCAATGATGTTCATTAAAAAGGTCTTATTTCCGTAAACTGTATTCGTATATCGATCATAACCAAGTGGTAATATTGAATTTGAATTTTCCTTCACATCATTTTTAGCTATATCACCATCTGATACGACTACCATTTTTGAATAGGTTCCTTGCTCTTTAAAACCAAGTTCTGGATTTAGTGCCATTTCTTCAACCAATCGGTTCTTAAAATTCGAAGTGAAGGATCCTTCCAACAACACTGCAACAAATTGACCTCCTTGATTGTATTGAGATGGGTCGGGTTTGTCGCGTAGGATATTTAAATTTATTCTAACAGGCGTTGGGAGCAATTTAGTATATGGCGATGTTTTGAGTAAAACGGTTTTCTTAATCTCTGCCGAACCAACTGTATCGATACTGCTACAGAATCTATACCATACTGAGTTGATGTTTTTTACAATCGGGTGATCATTTACCGGACTTACCATTGGGTAGAAGTACCAAGGCATTAAAGATTGTTTGGGTTGATTGCCAATATAGCCGGTTACCAAAGGAATAGGAACACTTTGCAAATCGAGAATCAAATCAGGATTGATACGGGCTCCATATCTAAAAAGCATATCCTCTAGGTTAATATCGTTATATAAAGCATAGGTTTCAGAACTATTTCTCAAACTGTCCATACTGGCATTCATCATATCGAGTAGCCAAAGCACTCTTCCGCCATTCATAATAAATTGATCCAGTATGTACTTGTCCTTTTCGCTGAAGGCTTGCAATGGTCTGGATACAATAACCAAGTTATAATCGTTCAAACTGTTGAGTTGTTCGGCTATCTCCACAAACTTTATCTCATACGACTCGGCTAGGTTTTTACCCAAATCAGCCATTTCAATTGGGAGTAATTCTCCATGTCCTTTTAAAAATGCAATGGAAGGTGGTATAGGACTTCTTAGTTTTTTAACAGTATTGATTAGCTCATACTCCAAACCCTGTACGGAATTGTTCAACATCTGCTCAGGCGCTACACCCAATTGATCTTTGAGCAACATCAATGGAAATTCCCTTCCTGCAGAACTGACAATACAACCAGGAAAAATTATGGTTTGACTGGTTCCACCATCTTCTTTCGATTCTAAGTTGGTGGGTTGCAATCCTTGTTCAGCTAATTGCTGATAAAATTGATTGCGCTCTTTTTCGTTTTCATTTTCAGAGGGATCTATAAATTCGTATTGAAGATTATCTCCGGCATAGATGCGCATTTCATCCAAAAGTTCTCGAGTAGCGTTGCTCAATCGTTCAAAACCAGGTGGAAATTTTCCTTTGAGATATACTTTAATATACACCATATCATCCAACTCTTTTAAAAAAGTCTTACTGGTTTCATTCAGGGTATATCGCTTATCGGCTGTCAAGTCAAAGCGCTTGAAAACAAAAGAGGAATTGATGTTGATTAAAACTAATGCGGCAGCTACTAGTATAAAACGAAGCAAACTTTGTTCGCGTGCCGTACGTTTTTTTCTTTTGTTATGTTCTTCCGTGCCTACCATTTTCTGCTTTCAATAACTAATTTACACAACACATTAAAAAACAAAATAGCCGAAATAAAGTATATCAAATCTCGCGTATCCAATACACCACGACTGATACTGGAATAGTGAGCGTTAATTCCCAATTGGTATAAGATTCTTCCGGGACCTTCGTAGTTGAAAAATGCCGATAGCGAATCGAATCCTGCATACATGAAAAAGCAAAGAAACAATGCGATGATAAATGATACCACCTGATTCTCGGTGAGCGATGAAGCGAAAACACCAACAGAAACAAAAACCATCCCTAATAACAACAAACCTATGTAACTCCCAAAGGTTGATCCTGAATCAATGTTTCCGGTTTGCGCACCCAATTGATAAACACTAAAATAATAGAGTAGGGTTGGAATAAGTGATATGAGTACCAAAGTTGATCCGGCTAAAAATTTAGCGGCTATAATTCTGCTTTCAGTTAATGGAAGTGTAAGTAATAATTCCATCGTACCGCTTTTTTGTTCTTCGGCAAACATTCGCATGGTAATGGCCGGTACTAAAAACATGTAAACCCAAGGGGTAATTATAAATAAAGGATCAATCGAGGCGTATCCACTTTCAATGATATTAAATCCGGTTCCTTCAAATATCCATAAGAACAATCCGAGGCACGTTAGAAAAACACAAATAACGATATATCCTATGAGCGAATTTAAAAAGCTGTTTATTTCCTTCCAGTAGAGCCGAAACATATTTTGTATTATATCAAAACCGATGCAAAATTAAAATTTCAATTCATCTACGCTCCATGCTTGAGCAGGTTTTAAAAACATGGGCTTAACATTTGACCAAATTGAAATAAAAAGTTCTGATTGAAGATAGGCATTTAAATCGTTCTCACTGTTCCAATGGCTGTAAGTGAATAATATGTTTTTATCTTGAAGATGTTGGTAAATCTCTAAGTGAGTGCAGCCGGGGAAAGACGCGATGCGATCTTTTACTTCGGCAAGATGTTGCTGAAAGGCTTGCAAGCGATCTAATTTTATTTCCAACTTAACAATTCGTATCATTTATCCAATTCTACAATCACCCGGTCGTTTAGCTTAAGGTTTAATAACTGAGTGGCACTTGCTCCTTTTATGCTGATCTCTAATCTATTGCTGTCGTTAAACAAGGCGATCAAATTACCATCTTCAGAAGTTTCGTCATTATAATAATCGTTTACAAAGTTGATTACGTGATTGCTGGCATATATTTTAAACTTATTATGGCCAAAAATAGTATCAAAGTGTTCACGGCTTATATTGGTTACCGCATTGCCAAAATGATCGGTAAATATAACTACTCCTTTGATCAATCCTTTATCGGTAATAGGTAAGCCCACAAATTGTTTTTTAATCTCTTTTGTTTTGAATGCAAATTCCAATACCGTTTGATTAGTGGCCATGGAATCCAACACAAATGCGGTTCGTAAAAGCTTACGAGATGGAAAAACAGATTGATTGGTTTTAAGTACCCACACTTCATTCTCGTCTGGTTTCTGATCCAACATGTCCAACAAGCCATTGTTATAACAAACCAACCATTGATTCAATATTTTAGCTATGACAAGAGTATCCGATTCGGCTCGGTATTCAACCCCAACGTAATGAACGGTTTGCTCAGGAAAACTATCCAAACATCTCGAAAGAGTATAAGCTGCACTCATTAGATCAAAAGAAGGCAATTGATTTGAAATATCAACAAATGCAGTTGCAGGATTCTTTTTTAATATAAATCCTTTCATGGCGGCTGCTTCAAAATCATTTGAACCCCAATCGGTAGTAAACGTAATTAAAGACATGAAAATCAATCAGGTGGCTCTAGGCCGATTCATTGGTTAAAAATTTAAAATTCAGCGCTAACAAACAATAAGGCTTTTATTCACACACAATTAGTTATCAACATCTTATATTTAGTTGTATTGCATAAACGACAACTTTTTATTTTGCCTTACGTTTAATATATAAAACCAACTTAATTCCAGATTTGAAAGAAATTATTATCCCTGTTGAACTGTCTGATTCGGTTTCATTTTTTGGCGCAAACGATGCCAACCTTCAATTAATAAGAGACAAATTTCCTCACTTAAAAATCATATCTCGTGGCAATGAGATAAAAGTTTTGGGCGATGACAGCAGTGTGGAGTATTTTCATAAGAAGATAAATCTGTTAATCGATCAGTATGAGAAAAAGGGAGTTTTAGAAAAATCGGATGTTGATGAATTATTGAATGGAACTACTGTTCATGTCGAAACGCCTAACAATACTGAATTGCCCGATGTATTGGTGTTTGGTCCTAATGGAGTAATGGTTAAAGCTCGAACGGCCAATCAAAAGAAAATGGTCGAAGCGAGTGGAAGAAACGATATTGTATTTGCAGTTGGTCCTGCCGGAACCGGAAAAACATATACTGCAGTTGCATTAGCAGTTAGGGCATTGAAAAGCAAAGAAGTAAGACGTATTATTCTTACTCGTCCTGCAGTAGAAGCGGGGGAGAACCTGGGTTTTTTACCGGGCGATTTGAAAGAAAAGATTGATCCTTATTTGAGACCTTTATACGATGCGCTGTACGATATGATCCCTGGCGAGAAGCTCAAAACATTAGTGGAGACCGGTGTTATAGAAGTCGCTCCATTGGCTTTCATGCGTGGGCGAACTTTAGACAATGCTTTTGTTATATTAGATGAAGCGCAAAACGCCACCGAAAGTCAGATCAAAATGTTTTTAACCCGTATGGGTCCTTCCGCTAAGTTTATTCTTACCGGTGATGTAACTCAAATCGACCTGCCCGCTAAACAACCTTCTGGCTTGGTACAAGCTCTGTCATTGCTTAATGGTATCAAAGGTGTACAGATGATTTATCTCGACAGTAGCGATGTGGTTCGACATCCGCTTGTTCGTGAAATAATAAAAGCATACAACAAAGATTAATTAAATTCTACCTTTGTCTCATGGAAGATGAAAAACTCCGTGGGCCGGTTTTAATTGCCCGTATTCTGGTAATACTTTGTATGATTATGGCGGGCGGTGTTATTGCTGATACTTTTATGGATAATGATTCAGAAACTGAAATTGTTACACAAGGCCAAATTATTGAAACCATGTCGTTCCCAATTTTGGGTGTGCCGGTCGAAGAGTTTCACCTCATTACTAACGGTGGCGGATATAAAGTAAGCAAAGAGTTTTTGAAACTGAACCAAGAAGGCGATTCGGTACTCATAACCAAAACAAAACTATTTTCCTTACCCGATAAAATTCAACATAAAATCAGTGAAACTACTTTTTCTTTTGGTCACGAATCGAATGATGCTTTTATGGTAGCGCCTTTTTTAGTCTTGTTTCTCGGATTCGGAACCTTATTAAATATCCGCAATTATGTAAATGCCATAGCACTTTCTGTTTTGTGTATTGGGGCATCGTTTTATATTTTTATGATGCTGATTACTTCTTAGTGTATAAATATTTTCTTCATGACAGCTTTGTACGATCTCCGTTTTAAATTCCAAAATCAAACCCGTTATTACAAAGGGAAAGTAAGAGACGTTTATACTATAGCCGATAAATATTTGGTAATGGTGGTGTCCGATCGTATTTCAGCATTCGATGTGGTATTGCCAAAACCTATTCCTTTTAAAGGGCAAGTTTTAAATCAAGTGGCCGAACATTTTTTAAAGGCTACCGGAAAAACCGTTCCTAATTGGTTCATCCATGCTCCGCATCCTAACGTTTCGGTTGGGTATTTATGTCAACCTTTTAAAGTTGAAATGGTGGTGCGCAATTATTTGGCAGGGCATGCCTGGAGGGTTTACAAAGAGGGTGGAAGAGTTTTATGCGGAGTTAAACTACCCGATGGCCTAAAAGAAAATGATGTTTTACCCAATCCCATCATAACCCCAAGTACTAAAGCCGATCATGGTCATGATGAAGATATTTCTGAAGCGGAAATTGTACAGCAAGGATTAGTTCCAGAACATTACTACGAACAAATGCGACATTATGCATTGGATCTTTTTCATATTGGTACTCAAATGGCAATTGAAAGGGGTTTGTTATTGGTGGATACGAAATACGAATTTGGTTTGCTCAATAATGAAGTGGTGTTGATGGACGAAGTGCATACTCCCGACTCATCGCGCTATTTTTATGCCGATGGATACGAGCAAAGACAATCTGCCGGTGAAACACAAAAGCAACTTTCGAAAGAGTTTGTAAGGCAATGGTTGATTGAAAATGGATTTATGGGCAGAGAAAATGAAAGCGTACCCGAAATGAGCAATGAATGGATTAATACCATTAGTCAGCGATATATTGAGCTGTATGAAAGCATCACCGGGATGGCTTTTCAAAAAAGTACTGATAGCAATAATATACTTGAAATAGAAAAGCAGGTAAACGAGTACCTGCTTCAACTAAGTTTAGATCAGTAAGATCAAACTTTTTTTTACTCTTTACCTTTTTCTCCGGTAAATTGATCTTCGTTGTTTTTAAACAATACATTAAAAGTAGTTAAGCTACCGTAGATTCGGGTAATGTATTGCTGCATGTTCACTTTTTCTTCGTCACTCAATTCGTTGTGTGAGTTGATGCGTTGTTCCAACACACGTAAGCGATCGCGGAGCATAACTATTTTATGAAAGAAGGTATCAATCGGAATTTCTTTTGCTTTCAACCCTTTGTCGCTTGGTTGCAATATCATAGTGCCACCTACCCATCGTTGACCCAATGGAACGGTTTCTTGAATATCGCTATAGCGTTTTATTATATTGATGAGTGAACGCTCTACTTCTGCAAAGCTGACCAAGTCGCTATCGGCTGGTATATTTTCGATGACCTCTAACGCATGAAAACTTTTTGATACCTCAGTAGCGCCTCTTTCCATAAATACTACCGAATACGTTTTCGATTTTACATTGATAACCACTCCATCACCAAATTCGGGGTGACGTATGCGACTACCGATTCCTAGATCCTGATCCATATTTTATCCTATTATTTAAGTTCGAATGCTTAAGATACGAATTTGATTGTTTTGAGTTTCAAAAAAAAACACAAGCCCCAAATAAATGAAGCTTGTGCTCTTGGTCTCTATCAGAAACGCTTATAGTTGACTAATTAATTGCTAGTTGTGGCTGCGCTATCGGCAGGAGCACCTTCGGCACCGGGCTCGGGCATCATACCCAATTGGGTCATCATTTTAAACTGATCCATATATCCCCAATGGTCTGATACTTTGCCATCGCGATGTTTGAGTACATCTACACCATCAACATCTATCGTTTTATTGGTGGCAGGCATACCGGGCCATCCGTCACCATTATGAGTGCCTTTCATATTGTAATGTATGTACATGTAATCTCCATCAACGCTGATATTATGAACCGTCATTTTAGTATCTGACATTCCGGCATAATGTGTTTTAACAATATTCTTAAATAATTCTGAACCCTCGCCCTCAACACCCGGCCATGGAGTATGTTCTGTAAAATCGGTATGCATGTACTCTTCGCATCCTTCGGGATTGCCGCTTTCAAACATGGCCATCACTTTCATGGCATTATCTTTTAATGTTTGAGCTTGTTGTGCAGCTTTGTCTGTTTCGTGGTTGTTATTGCTGCAAGCAGCGGTAAACAAAACTACCATGAGCAATAAAGCTAGTTTTTGTGTTAATGTCTTCATAATTTTAAAAGGTTTGTTTAAGGTTGTTAGTAAACATGAAGGTAAGTAATTTTTCAAATAGTGTATCTGTTTTGTTTTCTTTTTTATTGGAAAAGCCGAAAAGTGGACTTTTGGCAATATATAAGCTACCTTTAGGTTAGGATATAAGTGTTTTCGAACTTTTTTAATGATACTACTTATGAAAAATAGTTTGATTGGCATTTTAGTTTTTTTGTTTTTACTTCCCACCTATGTTAAGGCACAAGGCATTAGCGAAACTCAATATGAAACAGTGCTGGAAACTACGGGCGATGTTTTGCAAATAGCTTTACCACTGAGTGGCTTGGGTATGACTTTGTTGTTTAAAGATAAAACCGGATTGAAACAACATGCGCTTGCATTTGCCAGCAATGTGGTGCTTACGCATACGCTCAAAGTGGTTGTGGCTAAGAAACGCCCTGAAACATCGAGTGCGTATAATGCTTTTCCATCGGGACATACGGCAGCTGCTTTTCAGGGGGCTGCGTTTATTCAAAGACGATATGGTTGGAAGTATGGAAAGTATGCGTATGTGCTGGCGGGTATGGTGGGCTATAGCCGTATTGAAGGTTTGAACGACCGACACGATTTTGTAGATGTATTGGGTGGGGCAGTGCTGGGCATATCGTGCAGTTATTTGTTTACCCGATTATACGAGGAGCCAAAGGTGAATTTGGTATTTATATCGGAACATAATTTTAAAGGGTTGAGTGTAAGCGGACGTTTTTAGTAGCTGCACACTGCTGAAAGGTACATTACTTTCAATTTGTTCAGGCTTAGTTATTATAGGTAATTACAAGCATGCTTGAAAAAATTATATTATCTATAATTTTAAATAAAATATACGCCCTTAAAGCATGCATACTCAAGGCGATAAATAAAATTGGTTTTCATTGTGTTTTTCATGGATATAAATCACTTTGTCAATTGATTCAGATCATTATTTTTTTTTAAGATGAGATATATATTTGCCTTCGTAAAGCGATAGATGTTTCACAATTAAAAAATATAAAAAGATGGCAAATTTAACATTATCAAGAAAGAGGTTGCGCCCAACCTGGAAAAGTGATTTGTTTGATACTGAGGATTTTTTTAGTCCGCGCTTATGGGACTTTAGTGGCGATTTTGATTTCGCTAATCGGGTTCCATCTGTAAACATCACTGAGAACGAGCAAGAGTTCAAAATTGAAATGGCAGCTCCGGGCTTTGAAAGAAAAGATTTTAAGGTGGAAGTTGAAAACGGTGTGTTGTGCATCAGTTCAGAAAAAGAAGAAGAAAGCGAAGAGAAGAAAAAGAATTACACTCGCATGGAGTATTCTTTCAATAGCTTTAGTCGATCATTTGCTTTGCCTGAAAATTCTTTACCGGATAAGATTAATGCTAAGTATGAAAAAGGTGTGCTTAACATTGTTGTTCCAAAAAAGGAAGTAACTGTATCAAAACCGGTTAAAGAAATTACAGTTTCGTAATTGGATTGATTGGTTGAACATATGAAGTGATGTGAAATCCTGTCTGTAAGGGCAGGATTTTTTTTATGGCTAACGTTTCGGGTTTTGGCGATGGAGGGGAGTTTTAGCACTACACTTCATTCGGAGAAGTGTACTTCAAGTTTAGGACTTTTTTGACTATTGAAACCAAAGCTGTGTATGCAGTGGAAACCTGGCTGATAGAATTTTACACGCTATAATGATTAAACAATATCAACTATTTGCATCGATTGGGGAAAAGGCAGAGCGGTTTATTTTGAACTTTAATTCATAAAACATTTGGGCACTGTGCAAAAAAAAATCCCCACTTCTTTCGAAGCAGGGATTGTATTTATATTCTTTTATCTGTTTAACTATTTAAAATCTTTGCAATCGAAATTTGCATTGAGAAAGATTTCCGGAATTTAGATCATAGATATTGATTGGCGATCAACCAATTGGTAATTCGCTTGAGCACCCATTGATTACGGTCGATACTTGAAGCGCTAATAGTAATTTTGTCTTGGGTGGTAATAGCTACATTTCTTTTGGAATTGTCTTTTAAGGTATGCATTTCACAGTTCTGCGCATTGTTGCCTCCGGTAAAATTTACCGTAGCGATTTTTACTCCCGAAGGAAGATAAAATTCATAGGTATCAAAACCTTTTCCTTCAATGGTACGATCTTTAAAAGTTCCTATTGTTTTGCTATTCTGTTCAATAGTTTTGTCTGCTTTCAATTCAAGTGGCCAACTTTTGTCTCTGTTTACTAACGAATAATCAATGGCTACTTTTGGGGTCTTTCCTTTTTTAGCTATAAACTCTTTTACCATTTGTTCATCGAGTCCGGTATCGGTAAAAACGCCACTTTTAGCGAGCAGTTTTCCTAATGATTTTTCAATCCCCAGTTTGGAAACAGCAAAAACTGCTACCTGATTTACGGTTAAAAAACTTAAACGATAATATTGATCTACTGTGTTGTTTGGGTCTTGTTCAAACTCACCGGCATAGGATGCAATGATTAGTTTTTCGCCAGCAAGAGAAAATACTTCGAATGTACTTGTTAGTCCAAAGTTTTCTTTGTCTTTTTCTTTGGCCATGGTGGCCACTTCCTTTTCATCAACAATAATTTTTCCACTCTTGTATTCGCCATTTGTTTTTTGAGCAGAGAGAGGATAGGCGATAAGCATAGCAAATAATATAAACAAGATTTTTTTCATAAATAAGTTTTTATACGTTTGATCAAATATACGATTAATTAGTTTTGATTGATTTGTGATGTTGTAGTAAGGGATAAAGTTTTGGCGCTTGGCGCAGTGGCGGATTTCGCAGAAATATTAAAAAATAACTATTAATTATATATACTTAATTAATAATTATGCCTTGTTAAGGATCGAATATATATAGCTGTATAACAATTATGTTTAGGAAGCTATGAATTATAGATTGACCGCAATGGAATATGTATTGACAGGAAACAAATATAGACCGACAGTAATCAATTACATGCTTCCAAGTATCGATTATTGTTATATCATAAATGGATGATAGGCTGGCAAGAAGCGAATATAGGCCGTCAAGAACCGAATATAGGACATAATGACAGGGGAATGGGTGTTCGGAAGGTTGCTTTTTTGACAGTGTTTGATTTTTTGTGTTTGGTTTTTAGTGTGTTAGGTTTTTGGATATTTTTTTTACGATTTTTTTGAAACTTTATTTTTGTTGGAGGGTATAATCGCGCGCGCGCGAG
>Ga0116143_10000415_pt1 | contig 58477 bp, 43 predicted proteins | sample AD_UKC034_MetaG_FD_89745 | JGI IMG/M metagenome (GOLD analysis project Ga0116143, IMG submission 89745) | Active sludge microbial communities of municipal wastewater-treating anaerobic digesters from USA - AD_UKC034_MetaG | ecosystem: Engineered > Bioreactor > Anaerobic > Digestate | place: USA... | reverse complement strand
GTGCTGCCGCGCGACGCGGCCATCGACGCCATCAAAGATTCCATCCGGAAAGCCTACGGGAAAAAGGGGGACGAAGTGGTGCAGAGGAACATCGCCGCGGTGGATACGACCCTGGCCAATCTCTGCGCGGTGCCGGTGCCGGAGGCCGTGGACAGCGTGACCGCCATCCGGCCGCCGGTGCCGGATGGCGCGCCGGAGTTTGTGCGGCGCGTGCTCGGGCCGGTGATTGCCGGGAAAGGCGACCGCCTGCCGGTCAGCGCCCTGCCCAACGACGGCACGTATCCGACCGCCACGGCCAGGTGGGAGAAGCGGAATCTGGCGGTGGAGGTGCCGGTGTGGGAGCCGGACATTTGCATCCAATGCGGAAAATGCGTCTTTGTGTGTCCGCACGCGGCAATTCGCAGCAAGGTGTACGACGATGCCGTTTTGGATCCGGCGGGATTTTTATCCGTGCCGGCGCGTTTGCCCGAGTGGAAGGACAAGCGTTATACACTGCAGGTGGCGGTGGAGGATTGCACCGGCTGCGGTGTTTGCGTGGACGTCTGCCCGGCCCGGAACAAGTCCGAGGCCAAACTGAAAGCCATCAACATGCAGCCGCAGGCGCCCGTGCGGCAGGCGGGGATCAGGAATTGGGAACATTTTCTGACAATCCCGGAATTGGACCGGCGGACGGTTTCGACCCAGAACGTGCGCAGCATGCAGACTTTGGAATCCCTGTTTGAATTTTCGGGTGCGTGTGCGGGGTGCGGGGAGACCCCCTACATCAAGCTGCTGACACAACTTTTCGGCGATCGGATGATCGTGGCCAACGCCACCGGTTGTTCCTCCATTTATGGCGGCAACCTGCCCACCACGCCGTGGACGAAAAATCATGAAGGCCGCGGACCGGCCTGGAGCAATTCGTTGTTCGAGGACAACGCGGAATTCGGGCTGGGGTTCCGGGTGAGCCTGGACAAGCAGCGCCAGTTTGCCGGTGAGTTGTTGCAACAACTGTCCGGCGCACTCGGCGCGGAATGGGTGGAGGGCCTGTTGACGGCAGATCAGAAGGATGAAGCCGGCATTTATGAGCAACGCGAGCGGGTCGCCGAATTGAAACGCCGGCTCGCGACGCTGAATTCCCCGGAAGCCCGGCGCCTGCTGGTCCTGGCGGACATGCTGGTGCGCAAGAGCGTGTGGATCATCGGCGGGGACGGCTGGGGTTACGACATTGGCTACGGTGGCCTGGATCACGTGCTGGCTAGCGGTCACAATGTGAAGGTGCTGTTGCTGGATACGGAGGTTTATTCCAACACCGGCGGCCAGGCCTCGAAAGCCACGCCGCTGGGGGCGGTGGCGAAATTTGCGGTGGGGGGCAAGCCGGCGGCGAAGAAGGACCTGGGGCTGATCGCCATGACGTACGGAAACATCTACGTGGCCAGCGTGGCGATGGGAGCGAAGGATGAGCACACGCTGAAAGCGTTTCTGGAGGCCGAGGCCTATGAAGGGCCGGCGTTGATCATTGCCTATTCGCAGTGCATTGCGCACGGCATCAACATGGCCACCGGCATGCAAAACCAGAAGGCGGCGGTGAACTCCGGACACTGGTTGTTGTATCGGTACCATCCCGACCGCGCGGCGCGCGGGGAGAATCCGTTGCAATTGGATTCCGGCAATCCGCGCCTCAAACTGGGCGAATATCGGGCCATGGAAAACCGCTACAAAATGCTGGGCAAGAGCCATCCGGAGGCGGCGCAAACCCTGCTGACGCGCGCGCAGGAAGAGGTGAATTTGCGGTGGAAGCTCTACCAGCACCTGGCGGCCCGGGAGTGGAAGCCCGGAGAGGACCCGCCTGAAACGCCCGTGCCGGCGGCCATGGGCGCGGCCAAGTAACATGCCGCCGGCCAATTAGATCATGCCGAAAACCACATAACGAAAGCCCTGGGCATTGCATAGGAGGCCTTATGAACCTCGAAACCACTTATCTCGGTTTGAAACTCCGCTCCCCCCTGGTCCCCTCCGCAGCGCAACCGCTGACCGAGAACCTGGACCAGATCAAGCGCCTGGAAGCCGCCGGCGCGGGGGCGATCGTGCTGCACTCGTTGTTTGAAGAGCAGCTTTCGCTGGAACGCCGCGACTTGTTTGAGTGCCTGGAGCAGGGAACGGAAAGCTACGCCGAGGCGTTGAGCTATTTTCCCGTGCCCTCGGAATTTCACGTGGGGCCGGAGCTGTATTTAAAGAAACTGGCCCGGGCCAAGGCGGCCGTGCGGGTGCCGATCATCGGCAGCTTGAACGGAGCGACCCGCGGCAACTGGATGGATTACGCCCGGCAGATGGAGCAGGCGGGCGCGGATGCGCTGGAGTTGAACATTTACTGGATTCCAACCGATCCATCCTTGACGGCGCTGGAAATCGAGAATCGGTACGTGGACATCCTGCAGGCCGTCCGGCAGCAGGTGCGGATTCCGGTGGCGGTGAAGTTGAGTCCGTTCTTCACGAATTTTGCCCATGTGGCGCGACGGCTGGAGGCCGCGGGCGCGGACGGACTGGTGCTGTTCAACCGGTTTTATCAGCCGGACCTGGATCTGGAGGCGCTGGAGGTGACCAACAAGGTGTTGTTGAGCACGCCCATGGCCATGCGCCTGCCGTTGCGCTGGACGGCCATCCTGCGCGATCAGCTGCAGTTGAGCCTGGCCGCGAGCAGCGGCATCCACCGGGCCAGTGACGCGCTGAAAATGCTGATGGCGGGTGCCGACGTGACGATGATGTGTTCCGCGTTGTTGCGTTACGGGGAGCAGCATCTGGCGGTGGTGGAACGCGACATGCGCCACTGGCTGGAGCAGCACGGGTATGCATCACTGGACCAGCTTCGTGGCAGCATGAGCCAGCGCAGCTGCCCCGACCCGACCGCGTTCGAGCGGGCGCAGTATGTGCGCGCCGTATCCAGCTACCCGCGGTGACTGGCCCGGACCGCTCGCGACTTGATTCGTGGTGCAGTGAATTTTAACCTCCCCACCAATCGGGGCGGGCGGCGGTGGCGGGAAGATTATATGCTTGGCGAAGGGATCATCAAAGGCATGGTGGAGACGGCACGCAATTTCCTGGGCAGTTATGTCCGGGAAGACCGGCTGACCACCGTGCAGTATCCCGAGGAGCGCGAGCCGCAGATTGAGAACGCGCGGCAGTTTCCCTTCCTGGTCTATGACGGCGAGGATTGGGAAACGGGACTGCGCTGCGTGGCCTGCCAGATATGTGAAAAGGAGTGCCCGCCCCAGTGCATCTACATCGTCAAAAGCAAGGACAAGAAGCCGGACTACAAGGGACAGATGCAGTTTTATCCGGCAATCTTCGACATTGACCTCTCGGTGTGCATGAGCTGCCAGATTTGCGTCGAGGTTTGCCCGTTTGAAGCGATCAAAATGGACACCGATTACGAATGGAGCACCCCGGACCGGTTCGCCGCTTTGCTCGTGCATAAGGATCAACTGGCCAGACCCAATGCGTACTATCAGCAGTTGCATCCGACGGATGCCGCCGCCTCCGACGCCGTGCTCGCGCAGGAACGGGCCCGGGCGCAGGCCAAAGCCCGGGCGGCGGCGGAGCTCAAAACCAAGGCGGCGGCCCCGCCCCCAACCAGTTGAAATGCCCATGTTGACGCCGCTTACGTTCGCTCCGGATTCCCTCCGGCGGCCGCCGGCTTAGAAGCTGCCCATGTCCGGAGTGGATCAACTCTTCGTGCAACTCAAGCATTGGGCGCTGGCCCGGTGTGCAGGCATTTTGCCGGAGGCCTGGCAGCCGCTCGTCTCCCTGCTGCTTTCGATCATTCCGTTGCTGGTCATTTTCCCGACGCTCTTCGCCGCGATGGTGTGGATGGAGCGCAAGGGGCTGGGGCGCATCCAGAATCGTTACGGCCCCAACCGGGTGGGCCCGTTCGGATTGCTGCAACCCGCCGCCGACGGCATCAAGGCGCTGATCAAGGAAGACATCGTGCCGCGCGCGGCAGATCGCGTGGTGCACTGGCTGGCGCCGGTGCTGCTGGTCACGACCGCTTTCACGGTGTACGCCGTGCTGCCGTTCGGACGCAACATGGTGGTGGTGGACCTGGAGGCGGGGCTGCTGTTTTTCTTCGCGGTCGGAACGGTGGCCGAACTGGTCGTGTTCATGGCGGGCTGGTCCAGCCGGAACAAATACGCCCTGCTCGGGGCGATGCGGGCAGTGGCGCAAATGATCAGCTACGAAATTCCGCTCGTGCTGTCCACGGTCACGGTGGTGATGATTGCCGGCACGCTGTCGCTGCCCCAAATCGTCCTGGCGCAAAGCCCGGCATCCGGCTGGTGGCCGGCCTGGTTTGTGTTCACGCCGTGGGGGGCGGCCGGTTTTGTCCTGTTCCTGATCGCCGCCAACGCGGAGGCCAACCGCTCTCCCTTTGATCTGCCGGAAGGCGAGTCGGAAATCATTGCCGGCTATTTCATCGAATATTCCGGCTTCAAATTCGCGCTCTTTTTCCTGGGGGAATATCTGAGCCTGTTTGCGGTCAGCGCGCTGGGGGTCACGCTGTTTCTCGGCGGCTGGCATGCGCCGTATGTGGTCGGGGAATGGGTTCCCTCCTGGGTGTGGTTCTTTTTGAAACTGTTGGCGGTGCTCGCGCTGTTCATCTGGACGCGCGGCACGCTGCCCCGCCTGCGCCAGGATCAGCTCATGAATTTTGCGTGGAAGTTCATGATCCCAATGACGCTCATCAACGTGGTCATCGCCGCCCTGTGGCATTGGATCGGCAGCGGCCCGGTTCGCTGGCTCGTTTGCAGTGCGCTGGTCATCGGCGCCTACAGCCTGTTGGGGCGCGGACTGATGCGCGCCGGACGCTGGATGCCACGCACCTATCGTTTTGCCGAATGACCAGCCGCCGCACAAATCCCCGACCGCGAACCGGAGGCGCTGCATGGTGACCGGGCCATTCCTCATCCTCGCCGCGTTGATCCTGGTCGGCGCCGTCGCGGCGGTCCGCATGCGCAACCTTGTCCATTGTGTGCTGGCGGTGGCGGTGGTCTTTGTCGGGCTGGCCGCCGCTTATCTGCAACTGGGCGCGCAGTTTGTGGGCTGGGCGCAAATGCTCATCTACGTCGGGGCGGTGGCCATCCTGCTGGTGTTCGCGGTCCTTTTGACCCGTGGCGGGGAAGTGCCGGAACGCGCGCTTTTTTCCCCGGGCTGGCATTGGGGCGTCACGATCGGGGCGGCCGTTTTCGCCCTGTTGGCCTGGGCCATCCGGCAAAGTCCGGCAGCGCATCCGCCCCCGGCCGCTCCCGTGCAGGTCACGGTCGAGCAGATTGGGACGGCGCTGATGACGCATGATGTGCTGGCACTGGAGGTCACCGGGCTGCTCCTTACCGCCGCGCTGATTGGCGCGGTGATCATCGCCATGAACGACGGGGGGCCGCAATGACGCCGCTTGCCGGTTATCTGCTCCTGGCGGCCGTGCTGTTTTGCATCGGGCTGGCGGCGGCCCTGACCCGGCGCAATGCCATCGTCGTGCTGATCGGCATCGAATTGATGCTCAACGCGGCGAACCTGAACTTCATTGCGTTCTGGCAGTTCGGCGCGCACCCGGCGCCGGTGACGGGCATCATGTTTGCCCTGTTCGCAATTGGCATTGCCGCCGCCGAGGCGGCTGTCGGCCTGGCGCTGGTAATCGCGGTTTACCGGCATTACCGCACCACCAACATGGATGAAATCAACGAACTACAGGGATGAAGCCGGAACCCCGACGCGTGAAGACTGACCACAGCGCGTTCCACAGGAACCGCCCCGGCCGGGGGACGCGGCGCCTTGTTCCGGCCGGCGATTCCGGTGGCATCCGCGTGCTCCCGACGTGCCGGGGCCTCCCCCGCGCGTCGGATGGGCCGGCCGCCAGGGGTGGGGACCTGCCGCTCCGGTTTGGCGGCACGCGTTGGGACGCGTCCGCGCAAGGCGTGGGTGGTTTTGCAGCGGAAACCTGAAATGGCCTGGATCGTCAAAAATCTTTGGTTGATTCCCGCGCTGCCGTTTTTGGCGGCGGGGCTGAGCGCGTTGCTGCCGCAACGCCGTCGTCAAACGGCAGCGACCCTGGCTATTGGCTCGATGATTGGGGCGTGTGGGTTGTCTGTTTGGGCCTTGGCGCATGCAATCAAACATTCTGCGCCGAACGCGCCCAAAGAATTTTACAATTTCGTCTGGTTGCAATTTGCCGCCGGGGACGCGGGTTTGCTGCAACTGGGCTGGGTGTTGGACCCGCTGGCGGCGGTGATGTTGGTGATGGTGTCCTTTGTCGGCCTGTTGATTTTTCTCTACAGCGTCGGTTACATGGCCACCGACGAGAACTACACGCGCTTCTTCTGCTTCATGTCCCTCTTTGCGGGGGCGATGTTGGGCCTGGTGCTGGCGAACAGTCTGTTGCTCCTGTTCATCTGCTGGGAACTGGTCGGCCTCACATCATATCTGCTCATCGGGTTTTGGTATCCAAAGCCCGCGGCGGCGGCGGCGGGGAAAAAGGCGTTCATCACCACGCGACTCGGGGATGTGGCCCTGTTGCTGGGAATGGTCTGGCTTTATCACGAAACCGGGACGTTGCTGTTTTACGATGGCGGCGCGGGCTGTCTGGAACAATCGGCTTTGGCGGCAATGGTGGCTAAAACAACTAACATTGGACTCGCGGTTTCAACCGGCATCGGCCTGCTCATCTTCGCTGGCGCGGTTGGCAAATCCGGCCAGGCCCCGTTGCACGTGTGGTTGCCGGACGCCATGGAGGGGCCCACGCCGGTTTCCGCACTGATCCATGCGGCGACGATGGTGGCGGCGGGGGTGTTTCTCGTTGCCCGGGTCTATCCTCTGATGAGCGCTCCGGTCGGGGACAGCGCCGGCGCCGCCACCGCGCTGCAAGTGGTCACCTGGGTGGGGGCCATCACCGCCTTTTTCGCCGCCACCATTGCCATGGCGCAAAATGACATCAAGCGCATCCTCGCCTACTCCACGATTTCGCAGCTTGGTTACATGATGGTGGGGCTAGGCGTTGGGGGCGTGGCGGTCGGGATGTTTCATCTCGTCACGCATGCATTTTTCAAGGCGCTGTTGTTCCTCGGGGCGGGCTCGGTGATCCACGGCTGTCATGAAGAACAGGACATCCGCAAGATGGGCGGCATCCGGAAGTTCATGCCGGTCACATTTTTGGCATACGCCGTTGGCATGATGGCTCTGGCCGGCGTGCCGTTCTTCTTCTCGGGTTTTTGGAGCAAGGACGCCATCCTCCATGCCGCGCATGGCTGGCCGGTTTCTGCGGGCCCGTTCCACCTTGCGTTTGCGGGTGTGGGGCTGACCGCCTTTTACATGACCCGCCAGATGGCGCTGGTGTTTTGGGGGCGCTACCGCGGTTATCCCGCGTCCGAGACGCGCGTTGCTAGGACGCCCGAACTTGTGCGCGTGCGGGCGGAGCATGAGCCACACGAAAGTCCGGCGGTAATGACCCTGCCGTTGGTGGTTTTGGCGCTTTGCGTGGTCGCGCTGGGCGGAGTCGGGACGCCTTGGGCGCCCTGGTTTCAATCCTTCCTCGGTGCGGAACCGGCCGCCGGCTTCACCCGCGACGTAGTGCAGTTGATGGTGGCTTCCACACTGGCGGTTTTTGTCGGCGTGGGGTTCGGCCTCGCCTTTTACGGCTACGTGCAACGCCAAACGGCGGCGGAGCCGGATTTGTTGAGCAAGGCGTTGCCGTTGGGGATGTATGATTGGTTGGCACAGAAATACGGGATTGATGAGCTGTATGAACTGACTGTCATTCGCTTCAACGCCTGGGCGGCGCGCGCCTGTGCCGCGTTGGATCAATGGGTTTGGAACGGCGTGGTAACTTGCATTTCCCGGGGCGCCTTGCTGCTGTCCTGGGTGGCCCGGGCGGTGGACGAGTGCGCCCTCAACCCGGGTTTCGACCGCAGTTGCGACGGCTTGCGCGGTGGGGGCCGGTGGTTGTCGCGGCTGCAGGACGGGCTGGTGCAACATTATCTGCGGATCATGGGGCTGGGGCTGCTGGCGTGGGTGCTGTTCTGGATCTGGGGGGGGGCGCCATGAACCGCTGCCCCGTCCTCACCCTCCTCACCCTGCTGCCGCTGGTGATGGGAATCCTCGTGGCCGGCTTGCGGGGGCAGGCCCGCCTTGCGCGGCAACTCGCGCTCGGTTCCAGCCTGCTCTCACTCGGGTTGATGCTGGGATTGTGGACGGCTTTCGATGCGGCCTCCGGTGAACTGCAATTTGTGGAGCGGCACGAATGGATTGCGGCCCTGGGGGTGAATTACTTCCTCGGGGTGGATGGTCTCGGGCTGCTTTTGGCCCTGCTGACCGCCGTGGTGACCCCGATGGCGATGCTGGCCTCCTGGCGTGGTGGCAGCCGCCTTTCGGACGCGGCGGCCTCTCCGGGCGCGGGACGCTCCACCAATTCACCGCTTTATTTTGCCCTCATCCTGTTCCTCCAATCCGGATTGTTCGGCACGTTCACGGCGCTGAACTTTTTCCACTGGTTCCTGTTTTGGGAGTTGAGTTTGATTCCGGCGTTTTTTCTCATCCGGCTCTGGGGCGGGCCGGGCCGGGTGGCGGCGGCCAACCAGTTTTTCCTCTACACGATGGCCGGCAGCGTGGCGTTATTGCTGGCTTTTCTCGCGCTTTATCTGGCCACCGGCCGGTTTGACTTTCCCGCGCTCGCGGAACTCGGACACCGCGGCGCGCTGGCCGCCGCGCTGTCGGAGCGGCTGGGCGGATTCGGCCTCGCCGCCCATCAACTCGTGCTGGTGATTTTGGGCGGAGTGCTGTTCGGCTTTGCGGTGAAAGTGCCGCTCATGCCGTTTCATACATGGCTGCCCGCGACGTATGCGGAAGCGCCCTGCGGGGTGACGATGTTGCTGACGGGGTTGATGTCCAAGATGGGACTCTATGGCCTGATACGCATTTTTCTGCCGCTGTTCAGCGTTCCCCTCGGCGCGCCACCCGTGCAAAACGTGCTGCTTGTGCTGGCGGTTATTACGATCGTTTTCTCCGCCGCCGCGGCGTTTGCGCAGCGCGACCTGAAACGGATTTTCGCCTACTCGTCCATCAACCATCTGGGCTATTGCCTGCTGGCCATTTTTGCGATTGGCAGATCAACCACTGCGCCGGAGTTCGCGGTGGAAAAGGCGGCCGCGCTCAACGGCGTGTTCCTGCAAATGTTCAATCACGGCCTGACGGCGGCGACATTGTTCTGGTGCGTGGCGTTGATCGAGCAACGCGCCGGCGGGCTGCGCGGGCTGAACGACTTTGGCGGCTTGCGCAAAGTTGCGCCGATCTTCTGCGGGCTGATGGGCATTGCGTTGTTCTCGTCGCTCGGCCTTCCGGGGCTGAACAGTTTTGTCGGCGAATTTCTGATCTTCAAAGGCGTGTTCCCGTTGTCGCCGTGGGCGGCGGCGTGTGCGGTGATCGGCCTGCTGGTCACGGCCATTTTCATCCTCACGATTTTTCAACGGGTGTTTCACGGACCGGTCAACGAAAAATGGACGAAGTTTCCGGACCTGACGCCGGGCGAGATTGGGCTGTTGCTGATTCCGATTGCGCTCATGTTCGTGCTGGGGTTGTATCCGCGCCTGGTGCTGGACGTGGTCAACGCGACGGCGGTGCAGATGGTGGGGCAATTCGGATTTTAACCACGGATGAAAACGGAAAAATCAATAATGAGATCTGTCCCGCCCTTTCAGGGCTCAATTCGTTTTGATGGGTTGAACCCAGGACGTTGCCCTGGGCTATCCTGTGTTGCGCCGTTGGCGCGACGATGTGTCGGCCTGAAAGACCGAAACAGGACAGCCCAGGGCATTGCCCTGGGCTGTCCTGCTATGCGCTTTCAGCGCGGCCTTTCGCGCTGTTTGGCGCAACGGAAGGTTTCAAGATGTTAGCCTGGACGGTTTACATTTCATTTCTCGGCGTGCTGGTGCTGATGCTCCTGCCGCGAGGCAATGCGCCGGCGGCGCGTTGGGTGGCGCTGATCACGGCCGTTGCGGGCTTGCTGGTGGGCGGCGCCGGCTATGCCCAGTTTCAACCCGGCAAAATCCAGACGGTCACCCGATGCTCCTGGGTACCTGCGCTGGGTTTGGAATACCATCTGGCCGCCGACGGGGTGAGTCTGACGCTGGTGTTGCTCACCGGCCTGGCGGCGCTCGGCGGCGTGCTGTTGTCCTGGAACGTCGAAGCGCGCACCAAGGAATTCTTCGCCTTCTATTTTACGCTGATTGGCGGGGTCTACGGTGTGTTCCTGAGCTTTGATCTGTTCCTGCTGTTTGTGTTCTACGAAATTGCGATCATTCCCAAGTATTTTCTCATAGCGCTCTGGGGTTCGACGCGGCGCGAATACGGGGCAATGAAACTGGTGTTGTATTCGTTCTTCGGCAGCGCCCTGGTGCTGATTGGGTTGATCGCCCTCTACGTCGTGGCCGGAGCGCGCACAATGAATGTGCTGGAGCTGGCGCAGCATCCGTTTCCGCACGGTTTCCAGATGTGGGCGTTCCCGCTGGTGTTTGTGGGCTTCGCGATCCTGGCGGGCCTGTGGCCGTTGCACACCTGGGCGCCAACCGGCCACGTGGCCGCGCCGACGGGCGCCTCGATGTTGCTGGCCGGCGTGGTGATGAAACTGGGCGCCTACGGCTGTCTGCGCGTGGCGATGACGCTGTTTCCGGAAGGATTGGAGGCGTGGAAGACGTGGGTTGCCGCCCTGGCGGTCATCGGCATTGTGTACGGCGCGATGGTGGCGCTGGTGCAGAAGGATTTCAAATTTGTCATCGGTTATTCGAGCGTGAGCCACATGGGCTTCGTGCTGCTGGGTTTGGTGACGTTGAACACCATCGGCTTGAGCGGCGCGGTGTTGCAGATGTTTTCCCATGGAATCATCGCCGGATTGTTGTTCGCCGTGGTGGGGCGGATGGTTTATGACCGGACACACACCCGGGATTTGCCGGCGTTGGAACGTCTGCATCTGAGCCGAAGGATGCCGTTTGCCGCCGGGACGTTTGTCATCGCCGGGATGGCTTCGATGGGATTGCCAGGTTTCAGCGGGTTTGTGGCCGAATTACAGGTAATCATTGGCGCATGGCAGGCGTTTCCGATGCTCGCCGTGATCACGGGGGGAGGCATTCTGATTGGCGTGGCCTACACGTGGCGGGCCCTGCAGAAGGCGTTTTTTGGCGATGCTGCGGAGCCAGCGGTCGCGCCCGGGGCGGAACCGGCGGCGGCGGGCGACAGTGCAAGCGGTCAGGGGCTGCAGGTGGTTTCCATGCCGGAGCGCCTCGGCGCGGTGCTGTTGATCGGCGCGTCGTTGCTGGTGGGATTGTATCCGCAGGTCCTGCTCAGGGTGATTGTGCCGAGCTTTGCTTCGCCCTTGTTTGACTGGTTGCGGCAAGGAGGGAGTCTGTGAGCTATCTCGAACTGCTCCGACTGGCTGCGCCAGAGACCGGAATTGTGCTGACGGCGCTGGTGGTTTTGACCGTGGACCTCACTTCCATGCGCGGCCTCGGACTGCGCATGCGTTTCCTGGTTGGCGGACTGTTGACCCTTGCGGGCTGCGCGGCCGCCGTCGCCTGGATGCTCGTGCTGCCGGTTCAGGCGCCCGCCCTTGCGGGCATGTTCGTCGTCAATCCCCTGACGCAAATCGTCAAGGTTTGCCTGCTGGGACTGGTGATGGCCGCCGTCCTGGTTTCACTGGAGGCCGGGTTCACCCGTCATCCCGCGGAATTTCTGGCGCTGCTGTTGTTTTCCTCGGTGGGCATGATGGTTTTGGTGAGCGCCGCCGATCTGCTCCTGATTTTTGTGGCGCTCGAGCTGGTGAGTTTACCGCTTTACGTTCTTGCCGGCTTCGATAAAGAAAGCCGCCGGGCGGCGGAGGCCGCTTTGAAGTACTTTTTGTTTGGCGCCACCGCGGCGGCCTTTTTGCTGTTCGGCATGAGCCTGGTTTACGGCGTGACGGGCGCGACGGGGTTGACGGCGATTGGCGGGGTGCTGGGGGGCCAGGGCGTGGAGCCGCTGCTGATGGTTGCCGTGGGGATGCTGACGGTCGGGTTCGGCTTCAAACTGGCGGTGGTGCCGTTTCATCTGTGGGTGCCGGACACGTATCAGGGCGCACCGCCAGCGAGCGCGGCGTTCATTGCGTCCGGCTCGAAGCTCGCGTGTTTCTTCATCTTTGCAAAAATCATGCTGCTGGCGTTCGGCGCGGAACGCCTTACGGGGAGCGCGGATGCGCGCGCCTTGGGCGGCGGCTGGGTTTTGCTGCTGGCGCTGCTGGCGGCGCTCTCAATGGTGCTGGGCAACCTCGCGGCGTTGGTGCAGAGCAGTGTGAAGCGGTTGCTGGGCTGTTCGGCGGTGGCGCATGCCGGCTATTTGCTGCTGGGAGTCCTGGCACATGACGAATCGGCCCTCGCCGCGGTGGTTTATTATGCCACGACCTATGGCCTGGCCACCATCGGCGCGTTTGGCGTCGTTGATTTGGTTGAAAAACAAGCGGGGAACGATCGCCGGCAGGGCTGGGTCGGCTTCAGCCGGCGCGCGCCGTTGGCGGCCCTGGCCATGATGATTTTTCTGTTCTCGCTGGCGGGAATTCCGCCCCTGGCCGGCTTTTTCGGAAAGTTCTACCTGTTCGCGGCGGCGTTGAAAACGGGGGGCGGCAGCGGGGAACTGCTCTGGCTGGTCGTCCTGGCGGTGCTCATGAGCGTGGTGTCGTTTTACTACTACCTGAAAGTGTTGAAATGGATTTACCTTGCGCCGCCGGTGGATGACTCTGCTCCGGTTGCGTCGGGGCAGCCCTCCCGGATGGCGCAATGCGTTCTGCTGGTGATTGCGCTGGCGGTCATCGCGCTCGGGTGTTTCCCGAATTTGTTGGTGGGGCCATTGCACGCCGCGCGATAAGCCGCCCCGCGCCGGATGATTGACTTTTCCCCTTCCTTTGCGCACATCCTCGGCAATGAATTTTGAATCCCTGCCGCGCCTGCAGCTCGCCCAGTTGCCAACGCCGCTGATGCGGTTGGGGCGATTGACCCGGAAGCTGGGCGGACCGCAACTCTGGATCAAACGTGATGACCAGACCGGGCTGGCGCTCGGGGGCAACAAAGTCAGGAAACTGGAGTTTCTGGTCGGTGCCGCGCTGGCCCAGGGCGCGGATACCCTGGTGACCCTGGGCGCCGTTCAATCCAATCATTGCCGGCAAACCGCAGCGGCGGCCGCAGTGGCGGGCTTGTCGTGTGAATTGCTGCTCAATGGCCGGCCGCCAGAATGCTCGAACGGCAACCTGCTGCTTGATGAATTGCTGGGGGCAACAGTGCATTGGATCGAACGCGCGCAACGGGCGGAGAAATTGCGGCAGTTGGAAACGGAACTGTGCAGGAAAGGCGCCAAGCCCTACGTCATTCCGGTCGGCGGTTCGAACGGTCTGGGGGCGTTGGGGTACGTGGTCGCCATGCAGGAGTTGCAGGCGCAATTACGCGCCCACGGGTCAAGGGTGGATCATCTGGTGGTGGCTTCGAGTTCGGGAGGGACGCAAGCGGGCATGGTGCTGGGAGCGCGCCTCGCGGGCTTTGCCGGACGCGTGACCGGAATATCAATTGATCGGAATGATCCGGGCGGCTTCGAGTACGAGGACGAGGTTGCCCAGATGGCGACGGACTGCGCCCGACAGATCGGGAGCGCCGAACGGCTGACACGCGCGGACGTTCACGTCGCATACGGATACCGGGGCGGTGGCTACGGCGTCCTGGGTGAATTGGAACGCCAGGCCATTCGCCTGCTGGCCAGGGAGGAAGGCATCTTTTTGGATCCGGTTTACACGGGACGCGCATTTGGCGCGTTGCTGGATTTGATCCGGAAAGGACAATTCCAGCGCGATGAATCGGTCTTGTTCTGGCACACCGGTGGCGCGCCGGCGTTGTTTGCCCAGGCCCGCGAATTAGCGGTGCCGCCCCGGGGACAACCGTGAGACGAAGGCCCGGATTGCACCCATGAGGCGGGAGGATAAAACGCGGCGGGCTTTGGCTGGACGACCCAACCAAAGCCCGCACGCTCCGGATTAATTGATGCTGCGCTTCCGGTGTTACTGTCGCACGCGGAAGAACTGGTTGCCGGTGGGGTTGGCAATGATGTGGGGCGAGGCGGCTCCGGTGACTTCAGTCCAGGGGCCACTGGGCGTGGGCGCACTTTCCAGCGCGCTCCCGGTCCAGACAATGGTGATGGAATTGCCCGAGCGCGTCGCCTTCAGACTGACGCCAACGGGAATCTTGCCTGGGGTGGCCCCGCCCAGGGCGGCAATTTCAACATCGGTCATGCGTCCGCTCCGGATTTGGATGCTGCTGATATACATGGGTTGCAGGTCGCCATCTTCATCCCCCAGCAACAGGGCGGAGGACTCCAACGACCAGCGCATGTCCACGCTGCCCCCCGCCAAGACGTTGGTGCTGTTGGAGAGGTATTGCGCATCATGCACGCCCATTGGCGAGGCCCCGATGGGTGCCGTAAGGACGCTGACTCCATCAATGTACTTGCCAAACTCGCGCTGGGTCAGATCAAAGGCCAGCACCACCCGGTGCCACTCGTCCGGGGTGAGGTTGCCCTGGTAGCTTCCAGAAATTCCCAAGCCGTTGGCGCCATTGAAGAAGGCTTCGGCATCGTTGGTGTTTCCAGTTCCGGTCTGCAGCAACGCCCGGTACCCGGCGCTGGTGTTGGGGCTGAGCAGATCGAAAATCAGGGTGTATTGATTGGCGTTGGTGCCGCCGCCGTTGCCGCCGATGTTATGGGTCATGACATAGCCTCCCCAGGAAGCAACGCTGGGGGCAAAGTACATCACATTGACCGGCTGTCCGCCGATATCGCTGATGCCGAAGCTGGTGGTGGTGCCAAATTGCGTGTCCTGCTGCACGGTGGCATCGAAATACTGCAGCGGTTCACCGATCGTGGCGTTCAGGTTGCCCTGGTTGAAATCCCATTGCCCCGTGACGGAGTTACCCGGAGCCGGTCCCACCGTGAGCACGGATGGCGGGGCGCTCGTGGCGTTTTGAAGACCGTTATTCACTACGAGGGTATAGCTGCCGGAATCCGAGACTTGCACATTCATGATGCGCAGGTTGGCGTTGGTTTGGTCAGGCACGGCCGAGCCGTTCCGATACCACTGATAGGCATAGGTGCCGGTGCCCACGACGTAACTGGTGAAGTAGGTCCCATTCATGCCCACCACATCGGAAACGTTGGTGGAATTGACGGTGACGCTCAGATCGGTGAAAACGGGGATATTCGTGGGAATGCCGGCGGCAGTGGCTTTGCCGAGCGCAAAAACATCCGTGTCCGACAACACGTCATCGCGAAACTGGAGGCTGTTGACGAAGCCGGGTGCCGTTTCGCCATCGTTGTCCGTGAACAACAATACCTGGTACCCTGGCGACAGCGCCCAGCGGCCGTCCGGCTGGCCCAATGTCTGTTCACCGACCCGGATGCCATCCACATATTTGCGCAACACCTGGAGGTCCACCGCGTTTGTGGGGTCATAGACGAGGTCAAAGACGAAGGCCACGCGGTGCCAGACGTCGGGCGTGAGCAGGCCATTGTACACCGAGCTGATGCCGATGCCGTTGCCTCCGTCCACAAACAGGTCGGCATCATTGAGGTTGTCCAGGGTGTCAATCTGGATTAGACCGCGATAATCGCCCGAGCTGCCCGCAGGGTACATGATGTCCATCACCAGCGAGTATTTGTTGCCCAGACCATACGGCGCCGTGGCTGGCACGTCGGGAGTCGCCAGATAGCCCTCGGTAGAGGTGCAAGCCGGAAAATTCATGACGACGGCAGTCTGCCCGTCAATGGTGGCGGTGGTGAAAGTGGTTGGGGTGGTGGCGCCGTAATAAACAGCGGCATAGTCTTGCATATCCTGGCCGACGGTGGCCACGAAGTTGCTGTTGTTGAAGTCCCATTGCGCGGTAACCGCGGCGTAGGACGGGAGACCTGCGCCAACCGCCAAGGCCACCACCATTTCGAAGATGCACTTTTTCATGAGTTTGTGATTGTGATTGTGATTCGGTCTAGTAGCAAAATTATCATAGGGCAGTTTCGGCTTAATATCGCCCGTTTAGGGGAGGGAAAAATACTGCGCGGGACGGATCGCCGCCCGAGTGGGCGGCCCGATCCGGATTGCACCCGAGCCGGAAGGCGGGGGCGGGACCGTGGCGCGGACAAAGTTGGGTTTGACGCACCCCAAGCCGGTCGTGGATGCTGGCAATGGCAAATCCGTCACCCGGCCAGCCGGATTTAAACAATGCGCAAGACCTCACGCCCTGCAAGCTCAAAGTCCGCCGCCGCGGCGCCCCATGCCGATTGCGTTGCAACAGTGGTGCAACGCAAGTATCTGGCGGATCTCCGTCCGGCGGTTGCCGGCGAATTCTCCGCGCGGATTGAGCATGAGCAGCGCTATGCGTTTTTTCCGCTGGGGACGAATCAACGAGACCGCGCCGTCACCAGGGCCGCAACCATTCGCCGCACCGTGGCCCAGTGGGGCTGGTCGCAAGCCGATGCCCGGTTCATTCGCGAATTCACCCTGGCCATCTTCTGGCTGCTCAACCCGCTGACCTGCACGTACGCCACGCTGTTTACGGCGCGGACGCAACCGGCCCGGGTTCGGAAGCCCGGTGAATGTTCCGCGCGGCTGATCTTTTACGAGCCGGAAGCCGCAGTGCGCTGGGGGATGCTGGAGTGGCTCAATTTGCTGGCTGATTTCGAGTGCACCGGTGCGCACGGTTCCACAACCGACTTTTTGAAGGACGTCAAGCGCCACCGGCCCGATCTGGTGCTGTACCACGATCCCCCGTGCGCAAGCGACAGCGCCGCGCTGAAGGCACGACTCACCAAGGAGTGTCCGGACCAGGCGGCTTTTCCGTTTGGAGTGTACCGGGACAGCGAACACGCCTGGTACTCGGTGACCGGTGTGGACGGCGGTTATTATTACCGCCGCCGCCCGCCGACCCAGTTGTTCGAACCCGTTTCCGGGTTGTGGCCGGACGGAAAACCGGATCGTAATCTGGTCGAGTCGCGAATCCGCCATCACATGCGGACGTTGTTTGGCCTGCGGACCGCTCCCGAACAGAATTTCCCGGGACTGACCAAACGCGAATGTGATGTACTGATGGGGCTGCGCCAGGGGCACACGGACAAAAGTCTGGCTGCCCGGTTGGGGATTAGTTCCTGGACGGTGCATACGCACATGAAAAGCCTGTTTGACAAACTTGGGGTGCACACCCGGGCCGAGGCGGTGGCGAAATTTTTTCAGAAGTAGCGCAAATTGCTTGCGCGATTAGCAAATTTCGGGCTGCTCAATTCCTTCAAAATGACTCGCCCCATTCAACTCGCCTTGATGGATCGCCGGGAAACTTTCGGTGCGGATGTTATCACGGCCGTTTCGCGCAAATAATTCAGCGGCCAGCCGTTTGCAAATTCGGAGCGGACCAGTCGCACTGCCACTTGCTCGGGCACGGTTGAATCTCGCGAGACCCACAACTGATGGTTGCAAATCGCCAGCATGGCACGATCGCCCTGGCTGTCGCCCACGCCCAGATACGGGCGGCGTCCGATTGCATCCAGGATGCAGGCCACCTTGCCGGAATAGGTCGGCAACGGATACGCAAGCCGGTTGGTGAGCTTGAGCCGGTTGAGCGCCTGGATTTGCAGTTGCGCGTATTCGGAATTCTCGCGCACCAGCAGTGCGTCCTTGTAGAGACGAGCCTTGGCATCGGTCAGCAAACAGGAAACGCCGATCACCTGGTCGGCGCGGATGCCCCTGCTGGCGCCGCGCGCTCGCAGCAGTGGATTCAACGCCTCCAGTACGGCGGTGCGCACCGTCCAGACGTTGCTGGCAGAGACGATCCAGACATCGTAGGCGTGACGAATTAATTCCGCCAACAACTCCACCACTTCGGGATGAAAGCGTGGAACGGGAATGGGCGTGCTTTCCGGCGTGACCTGCAGCACCGTCGGTTGGCCGGCGCGCCCCAGCGCCAGCACCTGGCGCGTCGCGGTCACGACGTCGGCCACGCGCATCCCGGCCATCACCTCCAACGCCCAGGTGTAGCCGGTGGCGTAAGGGCGCGGGTCCGCCGGTCCGTGCGCGGTCGGCCGCAACAGGGCCAGGTAATAATCCACCAGGCTGGGGAACGCCTCGAGCGTGCGGCGCGAGCCGCCGGCGGGGCGAAACGCGGGGGAGATGCCGACGGGCAGCGATTCCGGCGTCAACCGCCCCGAGCGGGCCAGGTACGCCAGCGTGGCTTCCCCGAGATCGTGGCGGGTGATCGTGTTGTCGAAATCAAACACCACCGGCAGATGCCGGCCCGCACCGCGTTGGATCACTTTCCAGACCGCCGCGCGACCACCACGCTCCCATGGTCGTGCCGCTCCGGTGGCAGGACGGCGGGCCGTTCGGGAGGACTTCGTGATGTTCTTCGTGATGTTTTTGGCGGTCATGGGCGTTGTGGTCAGCCGTTGCAAAACAAACGCCGGGGTATTAACAGGAAACCGGCGGGTGGGCCATCGCCTTTTTAGGGGAGCGCATGAGACTTGTCAGATGGCGCGCATTGCTTTAGAAAGCACCACTGCACATGAAGATCACGACGTTCTCGTTTCCCACCCCGACGGTTTTTGGTGCCGGCAGTGTGGCGCAGTTGCGCGCGCGCATCGTGCCGATGGGGATGCACCGGCCGCTGGTGGTGACGGATCCGGGGTTGGTGACCACCGCCGCGTTTCAATTGCTTGCGCAGGCTCTCGGGGTTGAGCGGCGGGACCGGGATTGGTTTGTCTTTTCCGGTGTGCATCCCAATCCGGTGGAGCAGGACGTGCGGGATGCGGCGGCGGCGTTTCGCGCGCACCAGTGCGACGGGGTCATTGCCATGGGCGGAGGCAGTCCGCTGGACGTGGGCAAGGCGGCGCGCTTGCTGGTGAAGCGGCCCGGATTTGATTTTGCCCGGTTTTACGATGAATCCGACTGGTCCCATCTCGCTCCGTGCGTGGCCATACCCACCACCGCCGGCACGGGCAGTGAGGTGGGACGGAGCTCGGTGATCACCCTGGATGCAACTCATCGCAAGGCGGTATTGTTCCATCCCGAATTGCTGGCCGGGCTGGTCATTCTGGACCCGCAGCTCACCGTGGGATTGCCGCCCAAACTGACCGCCGCCACCGGCGCGGATGCGCTGACCCATTGCATTGAGAGTTTCACCTGCCCGCAATTTCATCCCTTGTGCGACGGCATCGCGCTGGAGGGAATCCACCTGATCGTTGACGCCTTGCCGCGCGCTTACCGCGACGGGAGTGATCTTGAGGCGCGGGGCCGCATGCTCGTCGCGGCGGCGATGGGCGCGGTGGCATTTCAAAAGGATCTGGGGGTGGTGCATTCGCTGGCGCATCCGCTCTCAACAGTTTGCGGATTGCATCATGGGCTGGCCAATGCCCTTTGCCTGGTGGCCGGCATGAGGTTCTGCGCCGACCGGAACCGGGCATTTACCGCCGGGTTGGCGTGGCCTGCGGTCTGGATGTGCTGCAGGGTGCCGATGCGGAGGCGGATCAAAGGACCATTCAATTCATTGCCGATTTCCTGGGCGGGATGGGCCTCAACACCCGGCTGGAGGCGCATGGCGTCCGGCACGAACACCTCGAGGCGCTCGTAGCCCAGGCGGTGGCTGATCCCTGTCATCAAACGAATGTCGTCCCGGTGTCGCCTGAAGATTTCCGGAAGCTGTATCTCGAAGTGCTATGAAGTATCCCACCCAGCTCTTTATTGACGGTGCGTATCGCGAGGCTGGCGCCGGCCGGCGCATCCCGCTCGTCAATCCGGCCACGGAAGCGGTTTTTTGTGAGGTGGCGGCGGCGGATTCCGCCGAGGCCGGCGCCGCCGTCGAATCCGCCCATCGCGCCTGGACAAATGGCTGGCGGGATCTGCCCCCCGGCAAACGCGCGGCCCTGCTGTTCGCCGTGGCGCGCCAGCTCCGCGAGCATCTCGAGGAAATCGCCCGGCTCGAAATGGAGCAGATTGGCAAGCCCATCAGCGATGCGCGGGATGAGGCCGGACTGGGCGCGCGTGTGTTCGAGTATTACGCCGGGGCAATTGCACAGTTCGGCGGACAAACTCTGCCGGTGGCGCGCGGGGGATTTGATTTCACTCTGCGCCAGCCAATGGGAGTGGTTGCTGCCATTGTGCCGTGGAATTTTCCCTTCCCCATTGCGTGCTGGAAGGCGGCGCCGGCACTGGCGGCCGGGAATTGCGTCGTCCTCAAGCCGGCCTCCCTTTCGCCGCTGACCGCACTCAAACTGGGCGAACTGGCGCAGGCGGCTGGCTTGCCGCCCGGCGTGTTGCAGATCGTGCCCGGCCCCGGGGGCGCGATTGGCGAAGCGTTGATCACCCATCCGCGCGTGCGGAAAGTTTCGCTCACCGGTTCGACGGAAGTGGGCCGCCGCGCCATGGAACTGGCCGCGCGTGATTTCAAGCGGGTCTCGCTGGAACTGGGGGGCAAATCCCCGAACATCATCTTTGCGGATGCGGACTGGGAACTGGCCGCGGATACTTCGCCTTTAAGCGTATTTGCCAACACCGGCCAGGATTGCTGCGCCCGCAGCCGGGTGTTTATCGAGCGCCCGATTTACGAGCGCTTCGTCGAGCGGTTCGTGGCCGCAACGCAAAAACTGGTCGTCGGTGACCCGGCCCGGACGGAAACACAATTGGGGCCCCTGGCCTCCGCCCAGCAACGCGCCACGGTCGAGGCGTATCTGAACGACGCGCGGCAGGGCGGCGCAAAATTCGCCTGCGGCGGCGGCCGATTGCCGGGCCGGGGCTTTTATCTGGAGCCGACCATCTTGTTGGAGGTCGAAAAAACCGGGCGCTGCTGGCGGGAGGAAATTTTTGGTCCGGTCGTCTGTCTGACGCCGTTTACGGAGGAAGCCGCCATGCTGGCGGAAGTGAACGACTCGCCGTTTGGCCTCAGCGGCTCGATCTGGACGAACGATCTGCGCCGGGCGCTGCGGGTGGCGCGCCGCGTGGAGAGCGGCGTGCTGAGCATCAACTCCCACAGCAGCGTTCACGTCGAGGCGCCGTTTGGCGGCTACAAACAAAGCGGGATCGGCCGCGATCTCGGGATGGCCGCTCTCGAAGGTTATACCGAGTTGAAAAATGTGTACGTGGCCGAATGACCCGGGACGCAGAACCGCTTATGAATTTGAATCAACTGCTGGCGAAAATTAAGGCCGGGGAAATTGACACCGTCATTGTGGCGTTTCCCGACGTGTTTGGGCGGCTGGTGGGGAAGCGCTGCACCGGGGAGTTCTTTCGCCAACACGCCCGGCACGGGACCCACGGCTGCAGCTACCTGTTCACCGTGAATCTGGAAATGGATCCGCTGGACGGGTTTCAACTGGCCAACTGGGACAAAGGTTACGGCGATTTCGAGATCCGGCCCGATCTGAGCACGCTGCGCGCGTTGCCGTGGCAACCCGGCACGGCGCTGGTGATCTGCGATTCGGCGCACGCGGAGGGCCGGCGCGTGGTCGAGGCGCCCCGCTCCGTGTTGCGCGCGCAGATCGAGGCGCTGGCCCAACGCGGGTGGAGCGCGGCGGCCGCCAGCGAACTCGAGTTTTTCCTTTTCAATCAGACCTACGCGGACGCCTTTGCCGGCAATTATCAGAAGCTCGTGCCCTCGAGTGATTATCGGATCGATTATCACACGATGCAACCGGCGCGCGATGAGCCCCTGCTGCGGGCCGTACGCAACGCCATGACCGCCGCGCGCGTCCCGGTGGAATCCAGCAAGGGCGAGTGGGGTCGCGGCCAGCACGAAATCAATTTCGTGTATGACGAACCGCTCGCAATGGCGGATATGCACGTGCTCTTCAAGCAAGGCTTGAAGGAAATCGCCGCCCAGCACGGCAAGGCGGTCTCCTTCATGGCCAAACCCTGGCATGACGAAGTGGGCAGCAGTTGTCACATCCACATCAGCCTGTGGCGCGGTGGCAGAAATCTCTTCTGGGACGGAAAATCCGGCGGCACAAAGTGTTTCCGTCAGTTCCTCGGGGGATTGATGAAATACGCGCCGGAACTCAGCTATCTTTTTGCGCCCACCATCAACTCCTACAAGCGTTACCAGTCCGCCAGCTGGGCTCCCACCCGGATGGCCTGGTCGCGCGACAACCGCACCGTCGGCTTCCGTGTGGTGGGTCACGGCAACTCGTTCCGCATTGAGAACCGGATGCCGGGCGCGGATGCCAATCCGTACCTGACCTTTGCGGCCATGATCGCCGCGGGACTTGCGGGGGTGGACGAAGGACTGGATTGCGGCGCCGAATACCAGGGCAATGCCTATGTGGATGCCACCTTGAAGGCGCTGCCCACCTCCCTGCGCGAGGCGGCGGATTTGCTGGACCACAGCCAGCTGGCGCGGCGGGCCTTCGGCAATGCCGTGGTGGATTTTTATGTCCACACCGCGCGGTTGGAGGTGCAGGCATTTGAAACCTCCGTGACGGATTGGGAGCGCCGCCGCTACTTCGAACAAATTTGAGGCCATCCCATCCGATTCCAACATGAGTCCTTCTCCCGCACCCGGTCCGGCCCCACAGGTGGGGGATTCGGTTTTGCGTGCCTGGCAGACGCGCATCTTCTGGCTGCTTTGGGGCGCCTACGCCGCGTATTATTTGTGTCGGGTCAATTTTGCCGTCGCCCAGCCGCTGATCCTCAAGGAATTTCCCAGCTGGTCCAGCGCCCACGTCGGCATGATCCCTTCCACCTACGCCATTTTCTACGCCATTGGCCAGATGGTGAACGGGACCCTGTGCGCCCGCTATGGCGCGCGGCGGATGATCACGATCGCCCTGTTGTTCGCTGCGGCCACCAACCTGCTGTTTGCCTTTGCCACCTCCTTCGGCGTCATGTTGGTGCTGTGGGCGGTCAATGGCTGCGCCCAATCCGCCGGATGGTCGCTGGTGGTGCAGACCATCGCCAATTGGACCACCTCCAAACGTCGCGGCATGGTGATCGGCCTGATCTCGACTTGCTACACCGTTGGCAACGTCGCCTCCTGGCTCCTGGCCGGGCAATTGTGCGAATCGTTCGGCTGGCGCACAGCCTTTTGGGTGCCCAGCATGGTGCTTTTCCCGTTCGCCCTGGTTTTCTACCTGTTCCTGCGCAACTCTCCGGAAGAAGCCGGGTTGCCCGCAGTCCGGGATGATGGCCAGGAAGCCGACCCGGCTGTTGCTCCGGGCGCGGGCGCCGCCTCGTCCGCCGAACTGCCGCTCCGCGAGATTTTGCGCCTCACCTTTTCCAACCGGATTCTCTGGATCCTGGGCATCGGGTTTTTCTGCATGAACGCCGTGCGCTATGCCTTCATGAATTGGAGCGTGCAATACATGGCCGATTTTCAAGGCCGCTCCATCAAGGGCAGCGCCTTTACCGCCGTGGCCATTCCGTTGATCGGTTCGCTTGGCGCCATCACCGCCGGCTGGATGTCTGACGCCCTTTTCGGCAAGCGCCGCGCCCCCGTTTGCGCCATCATGCAGGTGGCCCTGGCCCTGGTTTGCGTGGGGTTCGTCTTCGTGCCGCAGGGAGCATGGATCACCGCCACCATCATGCTGGGATTGGCGGGCTTCATGATTTACGGACCGGACATGCTGATGAGCGGTGCCGCCACCATCGACATCAGCCATCCACGCGCCGCCTCCATTGCCACCGGATTCACAATGTGTCTCGGCGCGCTCGGCTCGATCTTTTCCGGCGCCGGCATCGGCTGGCTGCGCGATCTGGCGCGGGGAAACTGGAACCTCGTCTTCTATGTGCTGGCGGGCCTGGTCCTCATCGCCGCCGGATTCATGGTGTCCATCTGGAACGCGCGCCCCAAAGGAGCAAAGTAAGCGGCGCACCTCACAAATCCACGGGGCGCAATCCCGCCCGTAACTTCCATGACTGGCGCCTGGAAGTCCGCTCTGCCTGTTTTACCGCGTTCGCGGGTGCGCCAGACTGGGTGAAGTTTCCGCCCCCGTGATGCTGACGACGACACCGACGCCTCGAGCGCCAGGGATCAGGCCCAGAAGGCGTGTGGTGGAAGCCAATTTTCGATTCCGCGCGGAACCGGCCCCGCATTCCGTCCCTTCCAGCCAGCAGCCTGAACAGGTATCAGCGGATGGACGCAATTTTTCCGGTGATTGGTTTTCGGGCAACCGGAGCATCCCTGCCCCCCGGCGGGGTGGTCGGGTCGTTTTCCCCCCAAAGGTGGGATTCAACTCGATAGCTGCTTGCGCGACACTCATCCTGCACCTATGAGCATGTTGCAACGTTCGCTTTCCCGGAGTCACAACCCCACTTTCCGCCGTCACGGTTGCCCGTTGCTGCGCACCGCTTTTGCGTTGTCCCGGATCGCCGCGACGGCCATCTGGTTGCTGACCGTATCGAATCTCTCCGCCGCCCTGACCGGGCTGGTGCATCACTGGAACTTCGACGAAGGCCCGGACTGGCACGACAGCGCGTTTCAATCCACCTACGCCGGCACCACCGCTTACGACAGCGTCAGTTCGGCCAACGCCACGCTGCAAAACATGGGCAGCACAAACTGGGTTTCCGGACGGCAATTCACCGCCCTATCCTTCGATGGCGTGAACGAGCACTTGCTCGTCGCGACGAACCTCGCGGCGTCGCTCGGCGGCACCGCGTCGCTCTCGTTCTGGATCCGCACCAGCCAGACGGGGGCGGTTGTCGTTGCCAGAGCGCCGGGCATCGTGGGCGCTGTCGGCGCGGGCGGGGTTCAATGGGGCTGGATTGACGACGTCGGGCGCATCGGGCTGGCGGTGGACAACACGCTCGTCGTGCGTTCCCCCGACCCCATCAATGACAACCAGTGGCATCACGTCGTGTTCACGCGCGATGCGGGCACGGGCGCGGGCCAGGTGTTCGTGGACGGCGCGCTGGTGCAGTCCGCCACCGGACCAACCGGCGTCAAGTCGTCGCCTTTCACCAGCCTCGCGAGGATCGAGAACGGTGGCAGCGCGAATTATTTCCGCGGTCGTCTGGATCAGGTGACCATTCTGGATCATCTGGTGACGCCGGCCGAGGTGGCCACGCTGCGCACGAATCACGCCCCGAAACTCTGGGACACGCGCACCGAAGGCGTTGACAACCGTCCCTTCATCACGCGCAGCGCCCTCGTCAGCGCCTTCGATGTGGAGAACGATCCCATTTCCGTCCGCAGTTGGACCCAGCCCGCCCACGGCGCCGTGGTCAACAACGGCGATGGTTCGTTCACCTTCACTCCGACGGGTGGCTACCTCGGGGCGGATTCGTTCACGGTGGTCGTCCAGGATGGCCAGGGCGGATTTCACCGCGGCACGATGAACGTCACCATCATGAGCGAACCTCCCGGCGGCGGCGGTGTGCCGGTCACACAGTTCACCGGGTTCAGCGCGCTGCAAACCAATGACGTGGACCTCTCGCACAATGGCTGGCGCACCCCGCGCGCGGTGGATTGGAACGTGGATGGGAAACTCGATTTGCTGGTGGGCACGGGCGGTTACGTGGTGCTCTACACCAACAACGGGAGCGCCAGTCTTCCGGACTTCGTCGTCGGCGGCCGGGTGCGGGCCGGCGGCGCGGACATCGCCACCGGCACGTCGCAGTCCTCGCTGGCCCTGGTAGACATGACGGGCGATGGCGTGCGCGATTTGGTGGTCGCGGATTCCGCGAGCAAGCTCCGCGTGTATCGCAATCTGGCCGCCACCAACGCCACGCCCAACTACACAACGCCGGTCTTCGTCAAGAACGCGGCGGGCGCGGATTTCATTCTGCCCGACCGGCGCTTTGACCTGGGCGACTGGAACGGCGACGGCAAGCCGGACCTCGTGACTGGGAGCTTCAGCGGTGCCATGCGGCTTTATCTCAACGTCGGCACCGCCGCGAATCCGCGGTTCGACACCAGCACGACTTTGTTTTCCGATTCCTACAACATCTTCCCGCGCCTGTTCGACCTCAACGGGAACGGGCTGGTGGATTTGCTGCGCGGCATCAACTGGGGCGACATCCGTTACTGGCGCGACGCCGGCTCGCTCGGGCTGGGCAGTTCGGTGACGCTGAGTTTGAGCGATTCCAACGGAGTGAGTCCCAATCTGCACGCGCTGACCGACGGCGCCATGGTGGACTTCGGCGATTACAACGGCGACGGCACGCTCGATTTGCTCGTCGGCGGCCACAGCAGCGACAAACTCTACCTCGCCTATGGCGTGAAGAAGACCATCGCGGACAGCATCGCCGAGATCGAGGCCATTTATGACGCCAACCCGACCGACGTGGGCGTGGCGTTGAGCGCAAACAATAACGCGCTGCTGAACGAATTGAACAACGCCAACTGGAATCTCATCACGCACCTGCAGAACGGCACACTCGGCACGCGCGAAGCCCTGTTCGCCGCGCTCACGAATCACATCGGGAAGTACTGGTTTCTGAAATACCAGACGCTTGATACCACGAACTTTCATCACGTTCCGAGCATCGTGTGTCAGAACTGGGTCATGCTGCAGTACGTGCTGGCGGACACGCCGACGCGCCGCACCAACATCGCCAACGTACTCGGGCTTGCCGGCACGGCGCGGTTGATTTATCTCGAAAACGGACTGGCTCTCGGCGACAACGCCAAGTCCAAACCCGCCGCGTACGGCACGCTGCTGGATTTTCGCCGCCGCCATCCGCGCGAACTCTTTCCCGACGCGATCATGACCTTCGACCAGCTTTACGGCGACAACCGCGGCGGCTTCGTCTGGACGCCCAACAGCACCAAGAACACCTTTGGCGATTGGGCGCTCGGCAACGCCAACGAATGGGCCGGCGACCTCACGGCCGCCATTGAGAAGGTGCTCGGCGCGGGCCGGGCCAGCGGTGATTACTACACGTTCGTCATGGGGCACGAAGTCACCCACTCGCTCGATGCCTACGTCAACGGCCGCGCGAACACGGATCTCCGACGCCGCTGGGGGCTGACGCTTTGCACCGCCGCCGGGCCGGATGTGATTCCCGGCGCCAACGGCTGGCGCGACACGGCCGCCACCAAGACGAATTTTCTGGCGAAGGGATACTGGGACGGCGTTGAGGCGAACTGGAGTGCGGCGTGGTCCAACTACTGGGCGGTGGGCGTGGGCGCGCCGTTCCGGAACACGTCGTTCATGCGCGGGAGCATTGACTGGTTTCTCGACAACTCGCAGGAATCGCTCGCCACGCAGGCCAATCATTACTGGGCCAACGCCTGGGGCCGCCTCATCGGGGCCGCCGACCGTTTCCGCCGCGCCAGCGGTCCCGGACTCGGGCCGCTCCGCGCCAACATCAACGAGGTGGTCACGTTCATTGATTTCGAGTCCGCCGGCATGAACAAAGTCAATCTCGTGGAAACCAAATACCAGTCCTCGCCCGCGCAGGTGAACTGGACGAACCACTATGCCGACCTCGAACGCGACGATCGCGGCTACATCCAGCGCCTCAAAGTCGAAGGCCAGACCTACGAGTTCCAATACGACACCAACGGCGTGGTCACCAATGTGCTGACGAGCCTGTTGTCGCCGCAAAAGGATTATTGCTGGACCTTTCGCAACCAATCCCGCCAGTTCGACGTGCTGCGCAATGATTCGCGGCTCGAAGGCGGCCCGGTGCAACTGGCCGGAGTGTCCGCACCGACTCACGGCACGGTGAGCACCAATGCCGATGGCACGATCGTTTACACGCCCGCGTTAAATTACGTGGGCAACGACAGCTTCAACTACACCGTCACCTCGACCAACACCGGCGGCGCCGCCGCGAGCACGGTGTATGTCGAGGTCATCAATCCCACCGTACCCACCGGCGATTTGCTGGTCGAGTACTGGCTCAACATCGGCGACGGCTCCGCAGTCAGCGATCTGACCGGCAACGCAAACTTTCCGAACAGCCCGACGTTGAGGTATTACACGAACAGCGCGTTTGAACTCCGGAGCAACAGCGCCGACAACTACGGTTCGCGTGTGCGCGGGCAGTTCACCGCGCCGGTCGCGGGGGATTACACGTTCTGGATTGCTTCTGATGACGGCGGCGAGCTGTGGTTCAGTCCCAATCGCGATGCGGCGAACAAGACACTCATCGCCTACGAGACTGCCTGGGCCGGCCCCCGCGAATGGACCAAGTACGCCTCGCAACAATCCGCCCCCATCACGCTGGCGGCGGGACAGGTCTGCTACCTGGAAACGCTGCAAAAGGAGGGCAACGGCGGGGACAACCTTGCGGTCGCGTGGCAGGGGCCGGCGCCGTACAACACCACCAACGTCATTGCCGCCGCGTATCTCCAGCAACCATTCGCCGGATTCTCCATTCCGCAGTTCACCAGCGATCCGTTGACGAAACCGCCCGGCATCGTGAACGCCGCCTACGCCGGATCGCTTGCCGGCGATGTCACGGATACCAGCGCAAATGAAATCCTCACCTTCGCCAAATTGTCCGGTCCGGCCTGGTTGTCCGTGGCGGCAGACGGGGCGCTCACCGGAACACCGGGCGCGGGCGATATCGGAGCAAATTCCTTTCTGGTGCGCGTCACCGATTCAACGGGATTCGTGGACGTCACCACCTTGAACCTTTCGGTCTGGAACCCGACGCCACCCACGTTGACGGCGCAGCTCGCCGGAGGCGCGTGCCGGCTCGAATTGAGCGGAATCGTGGGACAACACTACCGCCTCGAGCACCAGGCGCAACTGGAGTCCCCGGGAACGTGGCTGGTGTTGACGGACATTGTCGCCCTCGCACAATCACCCTTCGTCCTCATGGACCTCGTCACCAATTCCCAACGGTTCTACCGGGCCGTTTCACTGCCTTAGCCAGATCAAATGGCGGAACCGGCGGGAGGGCAGATGGATGTTGCATCACCCGGCACTGACGGAGACGCTCCCGAACAGAGCCAGGCGGTGTGGCGCGGCTGCCAAACCACCTCCCGCCGGGGTTCCATCCTTCGGTCCGAGTTTCGCGGGCCGGAGCTGGTGGTGCTTTCGGGCGGGCCAGGACAATCTTCACCAAAACATATTGAAGATTGAAAAATCCGCAGCTTGACCTCCGGCGGAAAATCGCCATGCTTTTTCCCCCGGCGAAACCCGCCTTGCTCGTGACACGCTTCGTCTGTGTTTTTCCACCTTCAGCGTTGTGATCGCAGAGATGCAGGATGGGGCCGGCAGTTACCGTTATGCAGCACATTCGAAACATTGCGATTATCGCGCACGTGGACCATGGCAAGACCACGCTGGTGGATTGCCTGCTCAAGCAGTCCGGGACCTTCCGCGCCAATCAGGTCGAGACACAAACCGAACGGCTCATGGATTCCATGGACTTGGAACGGGAAAAGGGGATCACCATTCGCGCCAAGAACGCCGCCTTCAAATACAAGGATTATCACATCAACATCGTGGACACGCCCGGGCACGCCGATTTTGGCGGTGAAGTCGAGCGCATCATGAACATGATTGACGGCGTGCTGCTGGTGGTGGATTCGGCGGAGGGGCCGCAGGCGCAAACGCGGTTTGTGCTGCGGAAAGCGCTCGAAGCGGGGGCCAAACCCATCGTGGTCATCAACAAAATTGATCGCGACAACGCGCATCCGAAGCAGGTGCTGGATCAAGTCTTCGAGTTGTTCATTTCCCTGAACGCAACGGATGAACAACTGGATTTTCCGTTTATTTACTGCTCGGCGAAGCAGGGCTATGCCAAGGAACGGCTGGATCAGGAAAGCCAGACGATGGCGCCGCTGTTCGAAGCCATCATCCGGCACATTCCGCCGCCGCGCGCCCGTGCCGGGGAGGGATTTCAAGTGCTCGTGGCCAATCTGGATTACAGTGATTACCTGGGCCGGATCGCGTTTGGCAAAATTTACGAAGGCAAGATTCGGGCGGGGGACGCGGCGATCTGCCGGCATGGCAACGGGGAGATCTCCCGCGGCAAGATCACCATGCTGTATCACTTTGAGGGGATGAAGCGGATTGAAGTGGAGGAAGCCCAGGCGGGGGACATTGTCGGCATCACCGGGTTTGAAGAAGTGTTCATTGGCGAGACCATCTGCGACAGCGAGGCGCGTCCGGCCCTGCCTTACATTCCGATTGATCCGCCGACGATCCAGATGGAATTCGCGGTGAATGACGGGCCGCTGGCCGGCCGGGACGGCAAACTGGTGACTGCCCGGCACATCTGGGAGCGGCTGGTCAAGGAAACCCGCACCAACGTCGCGCTCCGCATCGCGCCCACCAGCGATCCCAAGGTCTTTGCCGTCAGCGGGCGCGGCGAGATGCAAATCGCCATTTTGGTGGAGCAAATGCGTCGCGAGGGATATGAGGTGCTGGTGTCGCGGCCGGAAGTGCTTTGGAAGCGGGATGCGCACGGCACGGCGCTGGAGCCGATTGAAAAGGTGTTTGTGGAAATTCCCCAGGATTGTTTGGGCAACATCATGGAAAATCTTTCCTTCCGGAAAGCCCAGATCATCAACATGCACCACCACGGAGATCAAATGACGATCGAAGCGACGATTCCCATGCGCGGGTTGATCGGGTTTGAAACGGATTTGGTGAATTCGACCCGCGGCCTGGGGGTGATGAGTCACCTGTTTCATGAGTATGGCGAGGACCGGGGCGAAATTGCCGCGCGCAAGAACGGTTCCCTGGTGAGCATGGACAACGGGGAGGCCACCAGTTACGCACTGAACATGATCCAGGAGCGGGGTCGCCTGCTGGTGGGCCCGGGAGAGGCGGTTTACGCGGGCATGATTGTGGGCGAAAACGCGCGGGAAAACGACATTCCAGTGAATCCGGTCAAGGAAAAGAAACTCACCAACATGCGCTCCCAGGGCGAAGGCAAGGGAATCCAGCTGGTCCCGCCGCTCCGGCTCTCGCTGGAGCGCGCCCTGGAATACATTGATGTGGACGAGTACGTGGAGGCAACGCCCAAAAATCTGCGGTTGCGAAAGAAGGAACTCGACGAGACCCGGCGCAAGCGGAGCGAAAAAAGCCGCGTGATCAAGCTCGTGGATTGAGCGGAATCACTGGCCCTCGCGCTTCTGCGCCTGCTTCGCCCAGGTGTCTTTCAGGGTGATGGTGCGGTTGAACACCAACCGGCCGCCGTCCCGCGCCGGAGTCGCATCCGGGTCCAGGGCGAAATAGGCCAGCCGCTCAAATTGATACCGCTCGGTGAAGGTGGCGGATCGCAGGCTTGGCTCGCACTTGGCGGTGAGGATTTCCAGGCTGTGCGGATTCAGCACCGATTTGAAATCGCGACCGTCTTTTTCCGGTTCCGCTTCCGTAAACAAACGGTCGTAGAGCCGCACCTCGGCGTCCACGGCGTGGGGGGCGCTGACCCAATGGATCGTGCCTTTGACCTTGCGGGCGGCGGTGGCGCCGCCCGTCTTGCTGTCCAGATCCGCGGTGCAACGGAGTTCCACGAGATTTCCGCTGGCGTCCTTGACGACTTCTTCACACCGGATGATGTAGGCGTATTTCAAACGCACTTCGCCGCCGGGCTTCAACCGGTAAAACTTGGGCGGAGGCACTTCGGCAAAGTCATCCTGTTCGATGTAGAGTTCCCGGCTGAACGGGACCTTGCGTTTGCCGGCCGCCGGATTTTCCGGATTGTTGGTCGCTTCCATCTCCTCCTCCCGGCCGACGAGGTAATTGGTCAGGACCACCTTGAGCGGGCGCAGGACGGCCAGGCGGCGCAAGGCGCGCTGGTTCAAATCCTCCCGGATCGCGAACTCCAGCACGGCAAGGTCCGTGATGCCGTTGTATTTGGTGATGCCGATGTTGTAGGCAAAATGGCGCAGCGCCTCAGGGGTAACGCCGCGCCGGCGCAATCCGGAAATGGTGGGCAGGCGCGGGTCGTCCCAGCCCGTGACCCGCTGCTCCTCGACGAGCTGCATGAGCTTGCGTTTGCTCATCACGGTGTAACTGAGGTTGAGCCGGGCAAATTCGTACTGGTGCGGCCGGGGCCGGGGGAGATTGAGATTTTCAAGAATCCAATCGTACAGGGGCCGATGCACCTCGAACTCCAGGGTGCAGACGCTGTGGGTGATGCCTTCCAGGTAATCGCTCAAACAGTGCGCGAAATCGTACATCGGGTAGATGCACCACTGCCGGCCGGTCTGATGATGTTCGGCGTGTTTGATGCGATAGAGCAGGGGATCGCGCAGCCAGATGTTGGGGGCGTCCACGCAAATTTTCGCGCGCAGCACCCGGCAGCCATCGGGAAACTCCCCGTTCTTCATGCGCGTGAAGAGATCAAGATTTTCCGCCACGCTGCGGTCGCGATGGGGGGAGGCTTTGCCCAGGCGGCGGTATTCGTCGGTTTGCTCCGGAGTCAGATCGCAGACGTACGCCTTGCCCTGTTTGATCAACGCCACCGCGTACTCGTAAAGCGGCCCAAAGTAATCCGAGGCGTAAAAGGGTTCGACCGCCTCCGGCCGGGCGGCAGCGGTCACGGGCGCGAGGTGAAAATCGGGCTGGCCGTGGATGACCGTGGCCGTCGGTCTCCCGCCCCGGGGCTTGAGTCCCAGGACGTCATCCGCCCACCCGCGAATGAGCCAGTTGACGTCGGCTTGGATGCTGTCCACATATTCCAGGTCCTCCTTGGTCGGGTTGGTGTCGTCCATGCGCAGGTTGCAGACCCCGCCAAATTCGCGGGCGATGCCAAAGTTGAGGCAGATGCTTTTGGCGTGGCCGATGTGCAGGTAACCGTTGGGTTCGGGGGGGAAGCGCGTGTGGATGCGCGGATGGGTTTTGGCGGCAACGTGCTGGGCGACGATGTCCCGGATGAAATCGTTTGGGATAAGGGTCTGGTCCCCTGCCGGGGTCTGTGCCTGTGCCTGCGTCATAAAGCAGCGCGCAGGCTAACAAAGGCCGCGACCGTTGTCCAACGCTGGCGGCGCGCGCGCCGGCGGCAGGAATTGCCGCGCCGCGCCGGCGGAGAATCACGCCGCAGGGGCTGGCGGCCCGGGACCTTCAATTTCCGTTGGCCCCTTTGACGCGCTGTTGCAGCCAGCGCAGGTCCTCCAGGTCCGCGGCATTCAGTGCGTGGCCGCCAACGGGGATCGCGCCCTTGGGGAATTTCCATTTATGATAATCCACGTGACCGTCGGCAAAGGCCACATTGCCGCCTTGGTGATGGCGGTCGGCAGGAACGTCCAGCCAGAAATTTTGCCACGGCCCGCCCAGTTCCAACACGCCAAAAGTGGCGTCCCAGATCGCATTCTCGTGCGTGTCAATAAAAGTGAAGAGCTCCGTTGGGCGCGGGATTTCGGTGGTTTTCCGATACGAATTCGCGCTCGACATGTTGATGGAGTTGCTCATGTTGTAGCTGCGATTGCGGAGTTTTGCCGGCTGGTTGGTCACGGTGCTTCGGTCGCCCGGACAATGGTAGATGGCCTGGTTTTGGTTATAGCGAAACAGCAGGGAAGTGTCGTCATTGATCGGGTAGTCATCCAGGGGGGCGATGGAGCGACACCAGGTGAGATTGTCCGCGCCGAGGGTGCCGCTGTTGGTGTCGCCCGGAGTGAAGAGGTACACAAAGTTATTCGGCGGCATGACGTCGTGGTTGTCCCCGGCGTACAACTGCCAGCAGATTTGCAATTGGCGCAGATGGTTCTGGCAGGCAGCGCGCAACGATCTGGCCTGGGCCCGGCCGAGTGCGGGGAGCAACAGACCCGCCAGAACCGCAATGATGGCGATCACGACCAGCAGCTCGAGCAGCGTGAACGCCGGCGCGGGGGCGGAGGGGGAGTTGGTTCGGCGATGTGAAAGCACGGGACAGCGTCTGGTTACTTATGGTTGGAACTGTAGCGGCCGGTTCAGCCGCGTTCAACAAAAAGTCGTCCCGCGCTCAATTTGACATTGAATTGACCTCGCCGGTGTCACTAGCATCACTTCAGTTTCAACAAACTACCAAATTATGGCACAACCTTGTTATCATCCCAGTGTGGAAGGCGCGCAACATGGCGCCAAATCGCTCGCCCAATTTCTGGCCTACGCCAAAAAAGCCGGGGCGGCAGGCGCGCAGCCGTCCAACTTCATGTTGCAGAACCGCCAGGGCGGCTTTCAATCGGCCAAGGAAATCAAGCGTACCTTCGCCCGGGCGAAGATGAAGCTTGACGGGGTGTCGGGCCACTGCGCGTTTTGGGTGCATACCAGTGCGTGGACCGGCACGCCAACCCTGCGTCCGTTTGTGCCGCCGGACGTGGCCCGCCGCACGCCGGCGCAAATTGAGCAGTGGGCGGAGGATTATTGCCTGCGACTGCTGGACCTCTGCGCGGAACTGGGCGTCAAGATCGTACCCATGTTTTGGGGCGTGGCGTTCGGCTGGGAACTGGCCACCGGTTACCCGTGGGGCTTCTGGAAAGGCGCGGATTACGACCTGCTCGAGGAGGGCAAGGAGCGTTTTGTCAAAAAAACCGCCAAGGTGCGCGCCCACGCGCGTCAGCTCGGCCTCTATCTGGCGCATGAAATCCACGCGGGCACCGCGGCCATGACGGCCGATGATTTCAACCTGCTCGTGCGGATTTGCGACGGGGACCCGGTGCTCACCGTCAACGCCGATCCGTCGCATTGCTGGGAGGGCGAGGATTTCGAAACGCGCTTCCGCAAGGTGGCGGACCGGGTGTATGCCTGCCACGTCAAAAACATTGTGGTGCGGCACGGCCGGCCGCTGCGCATGATGGCACCCGACTGGCCGGATCGCGCAATGCAATTCGTGGACATCCCCAGCGGCGACCTGAACATGGTCCGTTACGCGGAACTGATGATCAACATTGGCTATCCACAGCGGTATTGTCAGGTGATGGGAACGAAAACCGCCCCGCTGGTGGTGGAGGCGGAAAGCGCGTATCGCGATCTGGATGCCACCAGTGCGAACGGCATTCAATATGTCCGAGACCAGCTTTGTTTTCCGCTGGCCGCCGGTTCCTTTGAGGAAGGCATGGGCGCATAGCGCCGGCCGCCGCCGGCCCGGCTCAGGGCGACTTTGCCTCCTGCACGGCCGTGAGGTCGCTGATTTTTCGACGCAGAGCCGGTGCGCCGGCGTAAGCGGGCATTTCGACAAGGAGTTGCTCGTAATTGTGGACGGCTTCCGCGTTGCGGCCTGCGCCGGCCAGATGGCGGCCCAGCTCCAGGCGCAGGCGCAAGCGCTGCTGGGGCGAGGGGTGACGTTCCAGCGCGCGGGCATACATCAAAATGGCCGAGGCCGGCTTCCCCTGGGCGGTGTACAGGTCCGCCAGTTTCTCGGTCAACACGGCGCTTTGTCGGGTCTGGGGAGTGTCTTCCAAAAAGGTGGTGAGATCAGTCAAACTCACCCCCCGCTCCCGATTAAGATTGACCACGCGTTCGATCGCCCACTCGACGAGACGATTGGTCTGTGCCTGCAGGGAGTGAAGGTGTGCCTGCAGGGAAATTTTTGAGGGATGGTACAGGGGGTCGCCGACCACGGTGGTTTGCCAGGAAAGCACCGGTTGTGCCGCGTACGCGGCCGCGCCGAAATCAAACCCGAGCAGCAGCCAGCGGCTCGCAAAAACGCCGAGGTCCGGGGTGCCGCTCAGATACGGTTCGTCCACGCAGCCCATGGTGCACGTGGCGCCTCGGGCCAGGAGCGGTCCAACCCAGTTCCGTTCCGTTGTACGCAACGAGTTCGCGCTGTAGGAATGCAGGTGGTACGCAAACGCGCCGGGCAGAAATTCCACGTGCGGCAGCGTAAACGGGCCGCACACATTCTCCTCATACCAGCCCAGGTAAAGCGCAATCTGGCTCATCGGAAATTCAACGGGAAACGTGGCGGCGCGCTCATCCAGGACCGTGTCGAAACCGGCGGCTTTTGCCATGGTGGCGGCTTCCCGGATCCAGTCATCGCCCACCTTGTAGCCGGGATCGGATATGTTGCGCACATCGAAATACGCTCTTCCCCACAATCCGTCACGCTCGGCCGCCAGCGCCTGGTCCACCAGGCGGTGGGCGGTCGCCGCATCAGGGCCGTCCAGGCGCGCGACCATCAAAATCCCATTGGTGGGGTGCAGTTCCGCGGCGTTGGTTGTGCCATAGAGCAAATTCAGGGCGGGGCCGGTCAGGGGATAGCCTTGGGAGGCCAGCGGCAGACACGCCAGTTCGCTGTCCACGGCGGCTTCATTGCGGCGCAGTTCCGGGCGCAACGTGGTGGCCATGGGTTCGGACAACGCGTTGTCGCGGCGAATTTTCAACGGCACGCCGCGGCACAAAACCAGATAGCGAATTTTGGAGGCCACGACCTTGCGCGCCACCACGCGACGGGTGTGGTTGGTGTCGGGCAACTCACCTTTGCCGATCTGCCAGAGCTCGCGTTGTAAAAATTCCTTTTGTAGAGGCAATTGAAGTTGGCTGCGAAATTCACCGCGAGACATGGTTTCGCCATCGGACAATTCGAACCCGAGCACCTGTTCCTGGGGCACCTGGCGGAGGCGCGCGTAGTAATAAGCGAGCGATTTGGATTCGTCCAAATTGCGATTGTAAATCACCACCACTTCCGAGCCGTCGGCCCACAGCGAAAGCCCGCGGGTCAGCAGCCACAAGCCGATCAGGATGGAGCGGCGGTTGAATTTCAATTTTTCAGGCGGAGCAGATGGCTCCGTTGCTTTCCACCTTCAAACCATCCCAGGCGAGCCAGGTGTCCGGTGGCAATTCCGCCTGGGTTTTGTCGTGATCATAGTCCTGGGTCAGATGCGTGAGGTAGGTCCGGTTGCCACGAATGCGCCGCGCGGCGGTCAGCGCTTCGTCCAGGCACATGTGCGTGGGATGCGGCGCCATCCGCAACGCGTCCAGCACCACAATGTCGGCCCCCTGCACCTGCGCCACGACCTGGGGCGGCACTTCCTTGCAATCGTTCAGATAGGCGAGGCGTTTGACGCCGTTTTGCAGGAACAAAAATCCGGTGGTGGTGAACCGGCCGTGAGGCAAGGGCAGGGGAATGATTTCCAAATCGCCAATGCTGAACGGGCCGGTGATGACGCGCGGCTCCGGCATGAAATAGCCTTTTGGCCACGGTCCCCCATGGAACGCGTATTTGAAGACCCGCCGCAAATCCTCCATGGTTTCCGGACTCGCGTACACCGGCAGCGTGCGCCCTCCATTCAAGTCGCAGAAGCGCCGGCAGTCATCCATTCCCATGATGTGATCCGCATGCCCATGCGTGACCAGCACGGCGTCCACCCGGTGGAGGTTTTCGCGCAGCGCCTGGATGCGCAGTTCGGGCGAGGTGTCAATCAAGACACGAACCTGGTCCGTGGCGACGTATGCGGAAGGCCGCGTGCGCCAATTTTTGGAATTGGCCAGAAATTCCCGCGGATAATCGCGACCAATAATGGGCACCCCCTGGGAGGTGCCGCTGCCGAGAAATAGCAGAGAGAACGCCATAACAAAACCGTTCCGGAGTTTAGAGGAGACACAACGTCCCCGCGAATCTTTTTGACCGGCGCTTCCAGGACCGCCCCCGGACGTGGCGCTTTCGGCTCCGGCGCTCCGAAGGGCGGGAAGCCGCCGGGGCCGGCACCGTGGCATTTTGCCATTGCCGAAAAATGGTCGCATCCGCAAATTCTCCCGCACGCAGGCATGCTCGCAACGCTCCGCATCAAGAATCTGGCGCTGGTCAGTGATCTGACGTTGGAACTCCAATCAGGTTACAACGTCATCACCGGCGAAACTGGCGCGGGCAAATCCATCATTCTTGGCGCGTTGAATCTCGTGCTGGGTCAGCGCGCGGACCGTGCATTGATCCGCGCCGGCAGTGATTCCTGCGCGGTCGAAGCGGTATTCGATTTGCGTGACGTATTGACTTCGCGCCCTCCCCCTTTGCTGAAACGTGAGTTGCCGGAGTGGTTGGCGGCGAACGGGCTTGAGCCGTGCGAAGCGGGGCAGTTGATTTTGAAGCGCACGTTCACCAATGCGGGAACGAATCGCCAATTCATCAACGGCTCCGCCACGACGTTGAGCAATTTAGCCAGGGTCGGTGCGTGGCTTGTGGACCTGCACGGACCGCATGATCATCAATCCTTGCTGCAACCGGCGAAACAACTGGCCATCCTGGACGCCTTTGGCGGCCTCGAGCATGCGCGCGCGGAGTTTGCAGCGCTGGTGCGGCAGTTTGCCAGTTTGGAAACGGAAAAGGCGGCGCTGGTTGGTGATGAACAAACCTATGCGCAACAGTTGGATTTGTTGCGCTTCCAAGTGCAGGAAATTGAAGCGGCACGACTGCAATCAGATGAGGAGGAGACGCTTGAGGCGGAATATCATCGCGCCAGCAACGCGGCGCGTCTGTTGCAGTTGAGTCAAACCGCGCTGGACGGGCTTGGCGAAGGCGATGGCGCGCTGCTGGCGCAGGCCGAAAGTGTTGGTCGCATTCTGCAAGAGTTACTACGAGTGGACTCCGGAGCCGCGCCGCTGGCGGAATTGCACGAGCAGGGGATTGTCATCTGGCGCGAGTTGCAGACGGCATTGCTGCGCTACGCCGACCGGGTGGAGGTGGATCCGGCGCGGCTGAACGAATTGGAAGAACGCTTGAATCTCATCAACGCGTTAAAACGCAAGTACGGCGCAAATCTCGGCGCCGTCCTGGCTTTCGGCGCTTCGGCACGCGCCCGGTTGCAAACTCTGGAGGCCCGCGATGCCGAACTCGCGCGCCTGGAGGCGGCGTCGAGTCGGGTGGAGCAGGAGTTGGTGGAGATCGGACGCAAGTTGACCGCTGGGCGCAAAAAAGCCATTCCCCAGCTAACCCGGGCCGTCATGCGCCAGTTGGCTGATCTCGGCTTCAAGCAGGCCCGGTTTGAAGTACAATTGGAGTCGGCGCTTGCCGCGAATTCCGCAGCGAACCCCGCAGATGGAAAGTGGCGCACTTCGGGCTTGGATGAGATTGAGTTTCAATTTTCACCCAACGTCGGTGAACCGTTGAAGCCGTTGCGCGCCATCGCTTCCTCGGGCGAAATGGCCCGCGTCATGTTGGCGCTAAAAACCGTGCTGGCGGCCCAGGACGAAATCCCCGTGCTGATCTTTGACGAAGTGGATGCCAATGTCGGCGGTGAAACCGCACATGCAGTCGGCGAGAAAATGAAACAGATTGCCGCACAACATCAGGTGCTGTGCATCACGCATTTGCCGCAGGTGGCGGCGGCCGCCGCGGCGCATTATGTGGTTGTCAAGCAGGTGAAGGCGGGCCGGACCATTTCTGAGATCACCCGGCTCGACCCGGAAGCACGCGTGACCGAACTGGCCCGGATGTTGGGCGGTCAAAGCGGCGCAGCGCGCAGGCATGCCGAAACTTTGCTCGGTTGAACGAGGGGGGAGTGCCGGCGGCCGGAGGGTCAGGAGCCGTTCGGGGCAACCAGTCTTAGCCCCACCACGCCGGCGACAATTAATCCGATGCAGACGAGGCGCAACACCTCCCGGGATTCGCCGAAGCAAAATATGCCGATCAGCGCGGTGCCGACTGCTCCAATGCCCGTCCACACCGCGTAGGCGGTTCCAAGCGGAATCGCTTTGAGCGCCTGCCCGAGCAGCACGAAACTCAGCACCATGCCGATGGCCGTCGCCACGCTGGGCCAGAAACGGGTGAATCCTTCCGTGTATTTCAAGCCAATTGCCCAGCCAATTTCGAACCCGCCTGCAATGATGAGAAAAACCCAAGCCATGCCGGCGAGCTTACCCGCCGGGAAGCGGCCCCGAAAGCATTTTGCCGCATCCGGGGCGACCGGCTTGCCTCCGCCGGGGTTCCCGCGCGGGAACTGCAGGCGCGCCGAATGGTCGCTGCGCGTTCAATTGTCCCGACGGGGAAAGAGCGGGACGGGGTCATTACAATGATGCCCGGCCGGCAGTCCGCCCCAGGCGGACAAGGCGAACTTGTCCGGTTCACCGGTCAAACCGAGCTGCGCGAAAATTTTTGTCGCCGTCTGCGGGAGGAATGGCCACAAGAGTACGGCGAGCACCCGGCAGGTCTCGACGAGGTTGTACAGCACCTCATCGAGCCGTTGCGCCTGCGCCGGGTCTTTGGCGAGTTTGAACGGCGCGGTGTGATCCACATACTGGTTGGCCCGGGTGACCAGCCCGCCAATGGTGATCAACGCCGCTTGCAATTCATTGCGCTCAAGCTGGGCGCGCGTTTCCGCGGCGGTTCCCGCCGCGGTGGCCGCCAGCTCATCGTGCCGGGCCGGGACAACGCCTTGGCGGTAGCGCTTCAGCATGGCCAGGGAGCGGTTGATGAGATTGCCCAGGCCGTTGGCCAGTTCTGCCTGGTAACGGGATTGGAATCCGGCATCTGTCCAGTTGCCATCCGGGCCGATCGCCAGTTCGCGGATGACATAAAAGCGGAAGGCATCCACCCCCCATGCATCAATCACCGCCACCGGATCCACGACGTTTCCGGTTGTTTTGCTCATTTTTTCCCCATCTTTCTGCCACCAGCCATGCACTAGGATCTGCCGCGGCAACGGCAGCCCCATGGCTTTGAGCATGATCGGCCAATAGACGGCGTGGAATTTCAAAATGTCCTTGCCAATCACCTGCACATCCGCCGGCCACAACGCCGGCCCCGGGACGGCGGCCGCGGGTTGATAATCCAGCTTCAAACCGGCGAAGGCCGGGTCGCCCAAACTGGCCGGGACGCTGATGTAATTCACCAGGGCGTCGAACCACACATACGTCACATAATCCGGATCGAATGGCATCGGGATGCCCCAGTTCAACCGTGCGGCGGGCCGGGAAATGCAAAGGTCCTCCAGCACGTTGTTTTTCAGAAAACCCAGCACTTCATTGCGGCGGTAATCGGGTTGCACAAAGCCCGGATTCGCCTCGATGTGATCAATCAGCCATTGCTGCCGCGGCTTGAGCCGGAACCAGTAATTCGTTTCCGCCAGCTCCGTGATTTGGCCGTAGGCCGGATCGAATGTGCCGTCGGGGCGGCGGTCTTTTTCCGTGAGAAACGTTTCTTCCTTGGCGGAATAAAAACCACGGTATTGGGCGGTGTAGAATTCGCCGGCGGCGTGCAGTCTGGCGAGCGCGGCCTGGATGAAGCGTTTGTGCCGCGGCTGGGTCGTGCGTACAAAATCGTCGTTGGACAAATTCAATTTCCGGGCGAAGGCCTGCCAGTCCGCGGCCAGCCGGTCGCAATACGCCTGGGGCGTCTGGCCGTCGGCCTCCGCGGCCTGCTGCACTTTCTGGCCGTGCTCATCCAGTCCCGTCAGGTAGAAGACAGATTCGCCGAAACTGCGGCGCGCCCGCGCAATGACGTCGGTGATCACTTTTTCGTAGGCGTGGCCCAGATGCGGCTGCCCGTTGACGTAATCAATCGCGGTTGTGAGGTAAAAGACCTTGCTCATCCGCGGGCCAGTGTGGCGAACCGTAACGGTCTTGGCAATCGCGGGTCACGGCGATTGCCCCACCGGAGTGGTGTTGACGGAGGCGCGCCGGCCGGGGCGCGGGCCGGGGGAAGGGGTGGCGGAAGGGGTGGCGGAAGGAAACTTCCAGTCCGCAAAAATCCAGACTCGTCAAGCGAAGCGTAAATCGTAAGTTCCTTCTGTGCGGAGCGGGATGGACAGTCGGATGATCGGCCGGGCGCGGGAGTTTTTCCGGCGGCATTGGCGCGCCGCGTTCCAGTTGCGCCGACGGGTGGTGTTGAGCGAGGAGGCGCTGCACCTGGTCATTGCCAGCATCGTCGGCGTGCTGGGAGGTCTGGTCAATCTCGCGTTTTTCCACTCCATTGAGCTGTCCAAGTTTATTTTTCTGCACCGCCCGGGCGACCCGACGGAGGTGGCGGAGGAACTGCCGCACTGGGAACGGATGTTGATTCCCATCCTCGGCGGCTTGATTGCGGGCGCGGTGTTGCATTGGGGATTGCGGCTGGCCGGGCGGCAGGGCACGACCAATTTGCTCGAGGCGGTGGTGGCGGGCGACGGCCGGCTGCCGTTGCGCTCCGGGCTGGTCAAGGCCATCTCCTCGCTGGTCAGCATCGGCACGGGCGCATCCATCGGTCGGGAAGGCGGCATCACACAACTCGCCGCGACGCTGGCCTCGAAGCTGGGGCAGCTGGCGCACTGGCCGCCGTACCGGTTGCGTTTGCTGGTGGGCTGCGGCGCGGCCTCGGGCATTTCCGCCGCCTACAATGCGCCGATTGCCGGAGCGTTGTTCGCCGCCACCATCGTGCTGGACAATATTTCCATGGCGATGTTTGCGCCGCTGGTGTTGTCCTCCGCAGTGGCGGCCGTGGTGTCACGCAGTTTTTTTGGCATTGCGCCGTGGTATCAGGTGCCCGCCTACGAATTTGCCAATCCCGGGCAACTGCCCTGGTTCGTTTTCCTGGGACTCCTCTGCGGCATCATGGGCGCGGTTTTCCTGAAGATGATCCGATGGACAAAAGGCCGTTTTGCTGCGGCGCCGGTGCCAATTTACGTGAAAATGGCCATTGGCGGCCTGGCGGTGGGCCTGCTGGCCATTGAATATCCCGGCGTCTGGGGCAACGGCTACGTGGTCACCAACCGCATATTGCACAACGAGCTGCCGCTGCAAATCCTCGCCGGTTTGTTCCTCGCCAAATTGATTGCCACCGTCTTCACCGTCGGCTCCGGCACGGTGGGCGGGGTGTTCACGCCAACCCTGTTTTTGGGCGCGAGCCTGGGCGGATTGTTCGGCGCGGGACTGCATGCGATCGATGCGGTGACCGCGCTGCCGACCAGCGCGTTTTCCCTGGTCGGCATGGCCAGCGTGCTGGCTGCCACGACGCGGTCCCCGTTTCTGGCGATGATCATGGTTTTTGAAATCTCCCTGGACTACTCGCTGATGCCCCCGCTCATGCTCGGTTGCGTGGTGGCCATTGTGATGGCGAACCGGCTTGAGAAAAGTTCGATCTACACCGAACCGTTGCGGGAACGCGGCATCGCCACCACCGGCGGGGCCAACCGGCTCGGCCTGGCCACGGCGCAACGGGTGGGGGACGTGATGATTGCGCCTGTCCCGCCCGTCGCGGAGAACACGGTCCTGCCCGACCTCGCCAAGCGGTTTTTGACCAGCGCCAACAATTTCGTGCCGGTCGTTGACGGCGACCGGCGGCTGGTGGGCGTGGTCGCTTTGCAGGACCTGAAGGAATATCTCGGGGCCGGAGCCGAGCTGCGGGCGGTGATTGCCAGCGACGTGATGCGGCCGCCTCCGCCGGTGGTGACCCCCGACCAGCGGTTGGTGGACGTGCTGAATCTGGCGCTGGCCAGCCAGCAGCAAAACATCCCGGTCGTCAGCACATTGAAGGGCATGCGGCTCGTCGGCGCGTTGTCACGCACGCACGTTCTCGGGCTGTTTGCGGAAACCATCGCCCTGCGCCGCAAACCGCATGCGTGAGCAGCCATTCCACCCGGCCGCCCGCCGCTTCGCCCCTATCCGGGAGGCGGATCGCCACGCGGGGGAAGCCTGCCGGCAGCAGATGCCGGCAAACCGGTCCGCTTTCTCCGGGACGAGAATCCGCCGGACACCCGTTGCGCCGCGTCTGCGCCGCGGCCTGGTTGCCTTTGGGTTTGTTCCGTTGCGCCGGAAGCGGCGGATGGCGGCCGTTGAAGGGGCATGAAAAAGCGTCCGGTCGTTGGCAACCGGACGCGATGAACGCGCGTCAGGGCCGCGCCCTGCTGACGGGCGCAGCGACGTTTACTTTTCGATGGGAGCGCCGACGATGCTGCCGTACTCGGTCCAGCTGCCGTCGTAGTTCTTCACGTTGTTCAGGCCGAGCAGGTATTTCAGCACAAACCAGGTATGGCTGGAGCGCTCGCCAATGCGGCAATAGGCGATGGTTTCCTTGTTCGGATCCACGGCGTTTTTATCCAGATAAATGGCGCGTAGTTCATCCGCGGACTTGAAGGTGCCGTTGGCGCCGACCGCGGTGCTCCAGGGAATGCCTTTGGCCCCGGGAATGTGCCCACCGCGTTGCGCGGTTTCCGTCATGCCGGGCGGCGCGATGACCTTGCCGGTGAACTCGTCCGGACTGCGCACGTCCACGAGATTGCAGGTCTGGTTGGGCTGCTGTTTGAGAAGTTCCGGCAGCAGCGTCCGCAGGCTCAAATCCGGTCCGCTGGCCCGATACTGCGTGGGCGTGATCTGCGGCACCTCCGTCGTCAGTTCCTTGTCGGTTTCATTGAGCCACTTGATGCGGCCGCCGTTCATCAGGCGCACGTCCTTGTGGCCGTAGATTTTGAACAACCAGAAGCCATACGCGGCGAACCAGTTGTTGTTGTCACCGTAGAGGATGACCGTGTCATCGGGGGTGATGCCGGCCGCGCCGAGCAACTGCTCGAAGGCGGTCTTGCTGATGATGTCGCGGCGCAACTGGTCCTGCAGTTGCGTCTGCCAATTGAAGCCGACGGCCCCCGGAATGTGTCCGGCTGCGTAGGCTTTGCTGTCCACGTCAATTTCGACGAGTTTGATCCCCGGTTTGCCGAGGTGTTGTTTGACCCAGTCGGTTTCGACCAGGACTTCAGGGTGTGCGTAGTTTGCCATAAAGCATCCTCACGGTTGGAGTCCCGCGCCCAGTTCGGGAATGTGTTTTACCAGGTTTGAGGTGTATTTGAAAATGTTGTCGGGGAAAATCATCACCCCGTGCCCGTGCTGATCCCGACGCACAATCTCCAGTGCGCCTTCAAAAATCAGCCCGGAACTTGGGCCGGCGAGCAACCCTTCGTGACGGCACAGCTCCACTGCCCGCGTGTAGGCCAGACGGAAATCCACCTCGAGAATGTCGTCCACCAGCGCGGCGTCAAAGAGCTTGGAAACTCCCAGCTGCGCAACGTTCCGCAGCCCCGGCACATCGTGCCCCTCGGTCGGTTGCACGGCGATGATTTTCACGTCCGGGTTTTTCTCACGAAGGAACTTGGCCGTGCCGCTGACGGTGCCGCAGGTGCCGAGCGAGACGAACAGATGCGTGATCCGGCCTTCAGTCTGCCGCCAGATTTCCGGACCGGTGGTGGTGTAATGGGCTTCGACGTTTTTGGCGTTCTCGTATTGATTGGGCATCACGTATTTTTGCGGGGACGCCTTGGCGTGGGTTTTGGCCAGATTGATGGAGCCGTCGCCCAGTCCGGGAGCGGGGCAGAGCTCGTCCGAGATCACCTCCAGGTCCGCGCCAACAATTTTCAACAGGATCTTTTTTTCCTGGGGCACCTTGTTGGGGACCACGGCCAGCAACCGGTGGCCGCGTGCCCGCGCCAGGGCGGCCAGACTGATGCCGGTGTTGCCCGAGGTGGGTTCCACCAGGCCGCGCCCCTCGGTCAACAGGCCGCGTTCCTCCAAATCTCGCAGCAGAGCCCAGGCGGCGCGGTCCTTCACCGAACCAAACGGATTCATCCATTCCAGTTTGGCATAGAGTGGAAAACCCGGCATCGGGTTGAGTTGGTTGAGGCGGACCAATGGCGTGGGGTTCTGCTCGGTAGGCAGCAGTTCAAAGATATTGTCGTAAACGCGTGTCTGATGATTCATGAGCAACCCAAATTACCGTTTCGATCACACCACTTGCCCCACGGACGCCGGCCTGTTTGCCTTGGTTGGCCCGGCGACATGGCCAAGCTTCGCCATCTGTTCGATTTCTTTCAATTCTTTCACCCGAATGGAAGCCAGCCCGCGGATGGGGAAGTGCATCAAATAAACTTTGCTTCTTTCAATGTCCGTATGCCAGCCAAATTCACAATCGCGACAGCCGTAAAATTTGTTGAACGTCACTTTGCCAATGAAACAAACGACTTTAGGCTGGTGTTTGCGGATGATTTGCCTGGCGCGGCGGACGCCTGCCCGCTCCTCGCCCGGGCGCAGTTCGGTCACGACCACCGTGGGACGATCCACCAAATTCACAAAGTTCAAGCCGTATTTCGGCATGAATTTTTCCGCGTAAATCCGGCGTAGCGCGGCATCATCCTTCAAGTCGTCTTCGGATTCGCGCAGCAGTCCGGCGCGATTGAGCAGGTACCAAAACATCTTGTTGTTGGAAAATGGCACGCCGCGCCGGTGCGATCCGGGATGCGGATTGATGCCCACGAACAGGATTTTTGCGCCGTGGGAAATTTTGTACTCCACCATATCAAATCGTGCGGGCAACCTGGGCGGCCGGGGTGGGCAGCGACGGCGCTCCGAGCTTGGTGGCCTGCACCGGGGCCGGGTAGGTGAGACGGTGCCCGCGCACCCGGGCAAACGGGGTCAGCGTATGCACCCGGCGGCTGGTCGGACCGATAATGTCCTCCGCCCGGATGCCGCGTACCAGCAGGGCATCGGCAATGAGGGAGCGGTGGCACCGCCAGGGCACCGCCTCGGCGCACATCAACACGGTGCGCTCGCGCCGCGCCCGTTTGATCAAGGCCGCGAGGCTTTGCTTGAATTGTGGTGTTTGCATGTAGTCCGCATAGCCGCGAAACGAGGCGTTGCGCCAGGCGGTGTTGACGGAGTCCGGTCTGGCGTGGCGCAACCCGCCCAGCCCGGGCAGATGCACGTAGTGCAATCCCTCCCGGGCCAGTGCGCGGGCGAGGGTGGTTGCGTTGAATTGCGGATTGAAGCGCGAGCGTGGAATGGTTCGCACATCGGCAACCAGCGTCACGCCGTAGGTGCGGATCAACTGTAAAAACTCCGCCAGTGTGCGTGTCGAGTGCCCGATCGTCAGCACGACAAATCCAGCCTTCCCCCGCCCGGAAGCCACTGCGACCCGCTTCGCCGCCGCCGGGGATTCGCCGCAGGGCCGGGCGCGGGTTTTACGGGATGCAGCACGCTCCGTTGCCGGTTGCGGCGGATTTTTCACTGGGCCGGGAAGCTGGCGCGGTCATCGGCTTCCAGCCAGTCGAAGGTCGTGGCGGTTTCCGGGGTCAACCCGAGTTTGGCGCAATGCTCCGAAAAATAGGCGCGTTTGGCGGGATCGTTATACAGGCTGTCCGCTTCCACTTTGTCGGACCAGGTTTTCACTTCCTCGGGCGTTTTCTTGGCGCCGTTGGCGTTGAGCCAGACGCCGATTTCCTCATAAGTCTTGGCCGCCTGCACGGCTGCCTGGAATTGTGCGCCGGTGATTTGCTTGAAGGCGAACAGGACGTTGTCCAGCGGGCAATCGAAATTATACTCGCCCAATTTCCCGCGGAGGCCCGCCCGGCATTTGTCCACGGCGCGTTTGGCAATGACGTAGCCACCCAGCCGTTCGCGTGGGCTGGAGGGCGCTTGCCGGGTTAGGTCCCGGTCCACAATTGGTGTACTCATGCTTCTTTCCTTTTGGTTTTTATGTCGGCCGGTTCCTCCGGCCATAAATCGTCCTTTCCGAATTCCGGGCAGCACGAACCGCTGCCCGTGTAACACTCCTCGCACAGGGTGCGCTCACCGAAATGATATGCGCCAAACTGTCCGCACCGGTCGCAAACCGCATTTTCGTCCAGATGGCCGGAGCCGCACGGGGAAGGTTTCATTGCCCTGGTTGTTTTCATATCGTCACCTTCAGTCGTCCCGCCGGCCGGATTGTTCCAGTCGTTCCGCCATCGTCCAGTCCCAGCGTCGTCCGGATGACGGCCCGCTGCCGGATCAAATCCGCCAGGGTGTAGCGGTCCAGTACCTCAAAAAAGGCGGCGGAAGCCTCCGTCAACACGCTTTTGAACTGGCAGGCCGGCTGCAACCGGCACACTTGCTTGCGAGTGTCCCGGCAATTCACCATCGTCTCGCTCTCCTCGCCCAGCCGCACAATGTCTCCCACCCGGATGTCTTCAGCGGGTCGCGCCAGCGTGAAGCCGCCCCCCACGCCGCGCTGCGTGTTCAGGTAGCCCTGTCGTCCGAGATCGTTGACGATTTTGACCAGGTGATGGCGCGAAATCGCAAAGGTTTCCGCCACCCTGGCCACGGTCATCCGCCGGGGAGCGCCCAGAGCGGTCTGGACCAGCACGCGCACCGCGTAATCGGAATACACACTCAGTTGCATGCCGCGGACAGTATGGGGACCGCTTTGCTGCGGAGCAAGTTAAACATGCACTTGAAATACATATTTAATACACCCGGCCGCTTCAGTAAGATTTTCTTGTGCGCGGTGAAACATGCACCGCTGCCGTATCGAACCGAAAAATAATTATGAGTTCTTCAGACAAAGTGAAAACCGTTCGCACGGAATCCGACAGCCTCGGCCAGATCGAGGTGCCCGCCAGTGTTTATTGGGGCGCACAAACGCAGCGCTCGCTCATCCACTTTGACATCGGGCGCGATCTCATGCCGCCCGAATTGATCCGGGCCTTTGGGATCCTCAAAAAGGCGGCGGCCCTGGTGAATGCGGACTTGGGGAAGTTGCCCGAGGACAAGGCCAGATTGATCGTTGCGGCGGCCGATGAGGTCATTGCCGGGAAGCTGGACGATCAATTTCCATTGCGTATCTGGCAGACCGGCAGCGGCACTCAGACCAACATGAATGTCAACGAAGTGATCGCCAATCGCGCGATCGAACTGGCCGGCGGCGTGCGCGGCGCCAAAAATCCCATCCATCCGAACGATCACGTCAACCGTTCCCAATCCTCCAACGACACCTTTCCAACCGCCATGCACATCGCCGCCGCCGAACGCATGCAGCGCGATCTGCTCCCCGCGATCCAACGAATTCACGAGGCGATCGCGGCCAAGGCCCGGGAATTTGCCGGCGTGGTCAAAATCGGGCGCACGCATTTGCAGGACGCCACTCCGCTTACGGTGGAACAGGAAATGTCTGGCTGGGCGAGCTTGTTGGCGCGTGACATCGAACGACTGCGGCAATCTGCCGACGGACTTTACGATCTGGCCATTGGCGGCACGGCGGTCGGCACGGGATTAAACGCGCATCCGGAATTTGCCGAGCGCGCGGCGGCCAAAATCGCCGCGCTGACCCAACTGCCATTCCGATCGCACCCGAATAAATTTGCCGCCTTGTCCGCGCATGATGAATTGGTTTATGCCCACGGAGCGATTCTGACGTTGGCCGGATCATTGATGAAAATCGCCAATGACATCCGTTGGCTGGCGTCCGGCCCGCGCTGTGGTTTGGGGGAATTGCAAATTCCTGAAAACGAACCCGGTTCGTCCATCATGCCGGGCAAGGTGAATCCCACCCAGTGCGAAGCCATGACGATGATCGCCGTGCAAATACACGGCAACCACGCGGCGATTGCTTTTGGCGGTTCACAAGGCAATTTCGAACTGAACGTCTTCAAACCGGTAATGATTTACAACTTCCTGCATTCGGTGACGCTGCTTTGCGACGCAAGCCACGGATTTGTGGATTACCTGATCAAGGGCATGGCGTTGAATCGTGTCCAGATTGATGCCCACGTGAAAAATTCCCTCATGCTCGTGACCGCGCTGACCCCGGCCATCGGCTACGATAAGGCCGCGCATCTCGCGCACGTGGCACACGTCGAAAACCTGAGTCTGCGCGAGGCCTGTTTGAAACTCGGCTATCTGTCCGCAGAAGAGTTCGACCGGCAGGTCCGTCCGGAAGCCATGACGCACCCTTGATGCTGTGACGGAGACCGTCTGGTTTGCGGAACAAAGTTGCTCCGGAGACAACCCGCCAGATGCCTCAAACGGGCAGCCAGCGGCGATGGTGTCCCGGCGGCCCAATCGCAGCTGTAGCGGTCAAAGTGGAGTGGAATCAGTTGGCGCATAATCTAATGCAGGCTGGGGGCGGCGCGAGGTCGCGCCGCCACGCACCCAGGTTCTTTGACGGCTGCGGGCGCCCGCGTTCCGGCGAGTTGACAGCTCGTGTGGAGCGCCTATAATCCGCTTTGTTTTACAGCCTGCTACACCAAAATTAACCTTTGGACCCTTATGAAAACATCGCTCCTCATAACCCTGACAGTCCTCTTGATTGGGGTCAGTGGTTGCAAGCAAAAGCGCACGATCAAGACCGACGACGGCAATGTGGAAATCACACAATCCAAATCCGGGGATGATTTTCGGATGGAAATCAAAGGTCAGGACGGCAAATCCGCCATGACGGTGGGCGACACCGTCAGTATTCCGGATTCTTTTCCCAAGGACGTGCCGATCCTCGCGGGGGCCAAACCTTTCATGAACGCGACTCAGGATAAGCTGGAGATTTTGCATTTGAAAATTCAGCAACCTTTGGCGGCAGTCGCCAGGGAATATCAGGAGAAACTGAAAGCCGAGGGCTGGAAAATTGAATCTACCGCGAACATGGGCGAGATGTCCATGATCCAGGCCATGAAAGACAACCGCACTTGTTCTGTTGTAATCAGCAAAGGATCGGGCGACGCCGAAGCGACAATTCAACTCGCCGTGGGCGAGTGAGCGTGGCGCAACGATCGACATTTTCATCGCCAAATAGGCCGGGGCAGGGGGCATCGTCGAACGAAAGTTCGCGTCCTGAGTTTCTAAACGGATCCCTCTCTCTGCTTTGAAAGGAGAAGCAGGTTGTTGGCAGCCTCCTCGGGTGGTGGCCGTCAGTGGACTATTGGATCTTGGCTGATTCCGCAACCACCGGATTGTGCCAGCCGCCGAGTGGCGCGAGCGCTTCCGCTTCGCGCGGCCCCCAGGTGCCCTTCTCGTATTCGGGAACGGGCGCAGTCCGTTTGATGATGGGGGCCACGATGCGCCACGCTTCCTCCACGTAATCTTCGCGCGCAAACCAGGTTTGATCGCCAGCCATCGCGTCGCCGAGTACGCGCTCGTAGGCATCCATTTCGCCCGCGTGCGGATGGTGTTGCGCGATGACTTCCATCTGGCCGCTGGTGGATTCGTCATCGGACGTGATCGTGTTGAGATTGAAGGCAAATTCAATGTCCGGGCTCATGCGCAGGCGACAGGCATTCGGCGTCAGCGGGTAGCCTTGATACATGGTCGGAGGTTGTCGCAGACGCACCAGAACTTCGGTGCAGGTGACCGGCAGACATTTTCCGGCGCGCAGATAGAACGGCACGCCCTGCCAGCGCCACGAATCCACTTCCAGTTTGAACGCCGCAAAAGTTTCCACGCGCGAATCGGCAGCCACGCCCGGTTCGTTGCGGTAGCCACGGAACTGACCGCGCACCAGGTTGTCTGGCGCAATCGGCGGGATGGCTTTAAGCACCTTCGCCTTTTCGTCGCGGATGGATTCACTGTCCGTCCGCACCGGCGGCTCCATCGCCAGATGTGCGAGAATGTGGAACAGATGATTTTGCATCACGTCGCGGATGGTGCCGACCTGTTCGTAAAATGCGCCCCGCCCCTGCACACCGAAACGCTCCGCCATGGTTATCTGCACGCTTTCGACATAGCGCCGATTCCAAAATGGTTCGAGCAACGTGTTGGCAAAACGGAAGAACAGCATGTTATGAACGGGCTTTTTGCCGAGGTAATGGTCAATGCGGAAAATATCCCGTTCCGGAAAGTGCTGAAGCAGAATCCGGTTCAATGTGCGTGCGGATGCCAGATCGCGACCGAAGGGTTTTTCGATGACGACGCGCGCGCCCCGGGTGCATCCCGCCTGGACCAATTGCGTGACCACCGTGGCAAAAGCCGCCGGCGGAATCGCGAGGTAGAACGCCGGGCGCTGCCCCTGGCCCAACTCGCGGCGCAGTGCTTGAAAGGTGGCGGCATCATTGAAATCGCCATCCACGTAGCGCAATAATTGGCACAACTTCGCAAAGGCCGGGGCATCCAATCCGCCGTGTTTTTCCACGCTGTCCCGGGCGCGCGCTTTGAGCTGGTCCAGATTCCAGCCGGACTTGGCGACGCCAATGACCGGCACCTTGAGCGTGCCGCGGCGGACCATGGCCTGCAGGGCCGGAAAGATTTTTTTGTGCGCCAGATCGCCCGTGGCGCCGAAAAACACCAACGCGTCGGAATGATTCTCGTTCATGTGATTTCGTCAACGGATCTCACGGAGCCGATCTCGCGCCGATCGGGCTGTGGGGTGTCCGGAATGCCGGCCGATGCCGAATCGCGCCGCCTACGCCGTTTTGATTTTGGACACGCGAACTTTCCAATCGTCCGGACCTTTCTCCAGATATTCCCAGCGAAAGGGTTCTTTGCTCTCCGCTTCCATCTGATAATACAGCGGTTTGGGATCGTGATCGTTGATGAATTCAAATGCCTCGCCGGGTTTGATATCCGCGAACGCCCGGTAAAACATGTCGTGCCGTTGAGCGGGCGGGTGGGGGCGAAAATCCATTTCGTTGACCACGGCAAAGCCTTCCTCGCCCAGGCCGCTCGCCGCGATTTTTTTGATGTGAACGACGTATTCACCGGGTGCCTTTTGCTGGCCAATCCAGGTGTGCTTGCCCGCGAATTTGTTTTTGAAAATGTCATGAATGGCCGTTGGTGCTTCCTTGGCGATCAATTCCATCACTGTATCCGTCTCCATCATGGCGTAGCGGTGGAACACCACCTTGCTCCACTCCGCCGCGCCCACGTTGCGCAGATCCAGCAGCGTGGCGACCCGGCTCATGTCGCGTCCCTGCGACGCGCCGGTGCGCGTGACCTTGACCTTCCAATCGCGGCCGCCGCGATTGAGATACTCCCAGCCGACCACGTCGCCGTGGATGGACTTGAATTCGTAATAGAGCGGCACGGGATCGTGATCGTTGATGAACGTGAAACTCTGGCCGACTGGCAGCTCTTGAAAGAGCTTTAATAGTTTCTCGTGCCGCTGAATGGGCACGAATACGCGCATGTCCAACACTTCATCCGGGTTGAGGTCTGTACTCATGGTCATCAGTATCCGCGCAAACAACCGCGAAGCAAGTTTACTTAAAGCGGCGGATCATGTTTTACGTCGCCGTACGGTCAAATTCATCCACGCCGCAATCATCGTGCGTAATCAGAAGAGAAGGCCCGCCTCGAAAGACTTGGCGGGCCTTCTGTCATCCTTTCAGTTAGCGGTTGTCAACCGCTGAATGTTTTGCGCCCGGCGTTTCAGCGGTTGCCATCTCGGCATCAAGCCTTCGCCGTGGACGCTTCGTAAATGTCCTGAATGGCGCCGTCGAGTTGGGCGTTGAATTCGACATCGGATTGCTGGGCGGACAGGCCCTCGGCAAGCGCGCGTGAAAAACTCGCGATGACACCGTGTTGCCGTCGCAGACGCGTGTTGCCTTCAGTCCGCGAGTATCCGCCCGAGAGCGCGACCACCTTGAGGACGTTGGGATGTTTGACGAGCCGGGCGTGGCCGTCATCCTGCTCGGGCAACGTCAACTTGAGCATGACTTGGCGGCCGGCCGGCAGGGCGTCGAGGTGCTCAAGCAGCGCGGTTAGGAGGAGGGCTTCCGCCTCCGCCTTGTCCGGGCAGTGGATGTCCACTTCCGGCTCGACGATGGGCATGAGCCCGGCCGTGTTGATTTGCGCCGCCACTTCAAATTGCTGTTCCACGATGGCGCGAATTCCCGCCGCGTTGGCTTGATTGATGACGGAACGCATTTTGGTGCCGAAAATGCGCTTGGCGTTGGCGCGTTCCAGTAATGCGTCCAAACCCGGCATCGGCTTCATCAAACGCACGCCATCGCGTTCCTCGCCCAGGCCTTTATCCACCTTGAGAAACGGCACGATGCGTTTGTAATTCCAGAGGTAATCCGCTGTCGGCTGGCCTTCGATTTCGCCGTCCATGGTGCGCTCAAACAAAATCGCGGCGAGGATCCGGTCGCCGCTGAAAACCGGACTGGTGATGATGCGGGCGCGCATCTGATGGACGAGCGTGAACATCTCCGCTTCGTTGCTCCAGGCGTCGGGTTTGAGCCCGTACGCGGTCAGGGCTTTGGGGGTGCTGCCGCCGCTTTGATCCAGCGCGGCGATGAAGCCGGCCTGGGTGCGAATTTTGCGGAGTTGTTGTTCTTTCAAGTTTGGTGCGTTCATTATTTTCCCTTCATTTTACGGTAGCGACGAATGAGGTGGTTTGTCGAGCTGTCATGTTTCAATTTTGGTGTGGTGCGGCTTTCCAATTCAGGCACGATCCGTTGCGCCAGAATTTTCCCGAGTTCCACGCCCCATTGATCGAACGAGTCAATGTTCCAGATGACGCCCTGCACAAACACGCTGTGTTCGTAGAGTGCGACCAATTTGCCGAGCGCGGCGGGTGTCAGCTTGTCCGCCAGAATGGTGTTTGAGGGGCGGTTGCCGCTGAAAACCTTGTGCGGAACCAAGGCGGCGGGCGCGCCTTCGTCCTTCACTTCCACAGCGGTTTTGCCAAAAGCCAGCGCTTCGGCTTGGGCAAAGACATTCGCCAGCAGCAGATCGTGATGCCGTCCGAGCGGTGTCAGTGGGCGGGCAAACGCAATGAAATCACACGGAATCAAGCGCGTGCCCTGGTGGATGAGCTGGTAGAACGAGTGTTGGCCATTGGTGCCCGGTTCGCCCCAGAAAATCGGGCCGGTGGCGTAATTCACCGCCTGTCCGTCGCGCGTGACGTGTTTGCCGTTGCTTTCCATGGTCAATTGTTGCAGGTAAGCCGGAAAGCGTTTGAGGTAATTTTCGTAGGGCAACACGGCGACCGTTTCCGCATGGAGGAAGTTCGTATTCCAAACCGTGAGCAGGCCGAGCAGCACCGGCAGGTTCCGCGCGAAGGGCGCGGTGCGAAAATGCTCGTCCATCGCATGCGCGCCGGCGAGCAGGGCGCGAAAGTGCTGCGGCCCAATGGCGATCATGGTTGAAAGTCCAATGGCTGAATTCATGGAATAACGGCCGCCCACCCAGTCCCAGAAACCGAACGTGTTCGCGCGATTGATGCCAAATTCGGAAACTTTCTCCGCGTTGGTGGATACCGCCACGAAATGTCGCGCGACCGCTTTCGCCTCGCCGCGAAACGCGCGCAGCAACCAAGTCCGCGCACTGTGCGCGTTGGTCATGGTTTCCAGCGTAGTGAAAGTTTTTGAGGAGATGATGAACAGCGTTTCGGTGGGATCGAGATCGCGCGTGGCTTCCACGAAATCCCCGCCATCCACATTCGAGATGAAGCGGAAGGTCCGGGAGCGATCGCTATAATGGCGGAGCGCTTCGTAGGCCATTACGGGGCCGAGATCCGAACCGCCAATGCCGATGTTGACCACATTGCGAATGCGGCGTCCCGTGTGACCTCTCCATTTGCCGGTGCGGACGCGATTGGCAAAATCAGCCATCTGGTTCAACACCGCATGGACTTCAGGCACGACGTTTTTACCGTCCACGCGAATCACCGCGTTACGTGGCGCGCGCAGTGCGGTGTGCAACACGGCGCGATTCTCGGTGCTATTGATTTTATCGCCACGAAACATGGCGGCAATCTTGCCGCGCAAATCCGTCTCCCTGGCCAGTTGGCGGAGCAGCCGCAGGGTTTCAGCGTTGATCCGGTTTTTGGAGTAATCAAGATGGAGGCCCGCGCCTTCTGCCGTGAACCGTTCGCCGCGGCGTTTGTCCTGCGCGAAGAATTCGCGCAAATGCAGTTTCTCGATGGCTTGCCGGTGACGCGTCAGCGCCTTCCAGGCGGGCAGGGTGGTGAGTGGTTTGGTTTTCATGGTTCGTGTAAAGTCGTAAAGAGGTCGGGCAATAGTGTCATGCTTTTTCATTTGCCGCGGCGCTGTCGGTGGCGCGGATGCGCCAGGTGCGCCTTGGGGTCCATGTTCAATCGTTGCGGGATCCATGCCATCGGCAGCGGCGTTTTCTCTCGCAAGCGCCGCGCTTCGGAGACTTCCATCATTCCGAACACCCGCTGCCACCGGTAGAACGTCTGCTCCGCAATGTTCCGTTCTCGACAGATGCCCAGCACTGTCTTGCCGCCTGGGCCTGACCCGGTTGCCGTCCCAACCGCCTCGGCTCTCACCGTCGTGTCGTCGTAGTTGTATTTGCATCGTCGTCACATCTGCAATTTGCTGTCAGTAGTGAGACTGCCCCTTCACGGCCCTGTCGTTCGGACTTTGTCTGGCGGTGCATCCCCAGGATGGTGCATCTGGCTCTCAAGCGTTCTGATTCGCATCGCAGAGATCTTAGCATCTTCAAGCGTCAGAAACAGCACCCAATCATTCGCAAATCGGGTCACGGCTGTCGGAACCAAGGCAACCTGCGTTGTCGAAATCTCCTTTATTCGCAAGCGAGTAAAATTGCTCGTGGCAATATGGGACTCAAGCTCGGTTAAGCTGTCGCCCGGTGAAACCAGACGGTAAATATCAATGATTTCACGCTGTGTTTTTCCCCCGACTACCCAATAGCGATATCCGAATAAGCCCAGAATCACCAGGCACACAACCAAAACACCAAAGATCAAAGCCCCCAAATGTTTCATTTGATTGGACATTTGCGACACGACTCTTCACAACTGCGAAAAATATTATGAGCCATCAATGTTCCGTACAGACCAGCACCTTGGTCCCTGATTTCTGGCTCTCCGACGAGGATGTCGCCCCATATATTGCCCAAGACATTCCAATAGTCTTGAAAGAGTCCAGTGCATCTGCTGTGTACACAGCTTGCCATGCAATGTTGTTTTTGTCGTCAGTTGGGAACGTTTCCACAGCTTTGTTTGCCGCATGGATCGTGCATGCGGCTTGCCAAGCTGCCCAACCGGCAACTATGAGAATGGGTACGATTCGACCGTCCGAGTCAACTAATCCACCCGGGCTGTTGCGAACGAAGCCGTAAAGGTTCTTCTCCTCGTCGAGGTTGAACGGGTTCTGGCTACGAATCAGCAGATTGAACCCGATCTCGTTGATGGGGTCTCTGTTTAGCCAACGGGCGACCTGGGAATGGTCGGACTCCCGACAGGAGGGAGGGCGGCGGCGTGGTGTAGGCATGATTCGCCGCAGGCGACGGACATTTCGGCAGCAAAACGCTTCGTGGCCGCGTCGTTGTAGTTGTAATCGCATCGTCACCACCCGTTCGGTCCGGCAAACTCTATCCGCTCCGCGCTCCGCTGCCAATCCCACGAGACGCGGTTGGCCCCGGACGCACCCGCCGCCACCGGTGGTCCCAGGCTGGTCCTTGTGGGGACTGCGCCGCTACGACCGTGAAGCGTCGGGGCAAAGCGGCGACTGCCGGCGGGACTCTCGCCCGCCGCCAAGTGGTTCACAAGGGCGCGTCGCTCCCGCTTCCCGGGGCGTCGCTCCGCACCCTTGTGAACAACATTGGAAACGGTATCAGCGCCGCTAGATTCCTTCTCCCCGCTTGTGCGGGACAGCCGGTTCAGGGCGTGAGGATTTCGGCCTGTCGGACTTCGACACCCGTGTTACCTCCGCGATCTTCGCACAACGACTGCAGCTGATCCCAAATCTTTTTTACGGAGTCCGGGGGGTGTTCAGTGGCGAAATAACTGACCCAAGTGAACATTTCCACGAAACGGATTTTCTCCGCATCCTCTTTAACGCGCACGCAGACGTGAGGCTTGTCAAAAACCAACCGTTCGCTGCGGTAGATTTCCCAAGCACGCTTAAGCACGTCCTCAAGCGCCTGTTCCGCACCCGGCTTAACGTGGTAAACGATCAAGACAGGTTCCGGCTGCGCGGCCGAATCGCTAAGGCGAGTCGACGTCGAACAGCCACTCAAGCAAATGATCAGCGAAGTCGCCGTGAGCACCTTCATCGGGCTTAAGTAAGCACGCAGAAGCTTGAGGATCATTTGCAGTTCCCGATGGTCGTGGTCTTGTCAGTCTTCGGATCGTACTTCTTGATGTCACCCTTGGGCGTCAGAAGATAGCCCGGAATGCTTTTCGTTTTGTAGAGTTCGATGTCCTTCGGCGTACCTTTTGGAGGATCGTTCTTGTCCGAGAACCGCTCGCCCCTCACATGGTCGTGAATGTGTCCTGCCAGCGTGTCCTTCGGATCTTTTTTGAAATCGTAGTCTGCGTCGGAAACGGCCGGGAACACACTCTTGCCGTGCTGAGGAAAGTTGTAATAATACTTGCCGTCTTTGCCTTTGAAAATCGCTGCCGATTGCTCGAAATGTTCATCCTTGATTTCAAGCCGGTGTTTTTTGATGTAGCACGCAGCATCTTTGGCTGCTGCGTCCGGGTCGGGGAACAACTGGAACGGGTCGAGGCCAAAGGTGTCGATCATACTCACGGGGTTGTTACCGACAGCCGTGTAGAGAGATAAATTTATCCGTGCCATCGCACCTTGGAATTCCCCGTCGGTCATCCCGCCACCGTCGTCGGATTCGTACAAAGGCGCTATACCTATTGTCCTCACGGGCAGACTGGCAATGTCTCCGAGCGGATCTCGATTTGGCCACCGCTGCAAATTTGGCTCGTAAAACCGGAAGCCATAGTAGTAAAGCCCTGCATTGGCGCACCATTCCTTGCTGCTGAAACGGTAGGTGTTCGCTTCAGCCAGTGGCCCGGACATGCCCAACAGATTCCCGTACGGATCGTATTGGTAGCGCGCGATGATGGAGCCGTTGGTGTCCACCAGCGCCGTCACGTTGCCGTTCCCGTCGCAGTGGTAGTAGGCGTGGGCGGCTGAGGGTTGAGAGATGCGAGTTGAGTGATCAGTCCGGGCGAGCAGCCCGCCGATGC
>Ga0116143_10000413_pt1 | contig 58584 bp, 55 predicted proteins | sample AD_UKC034_MetaG_FD_89745 | JGI IMG/M metagenome (GOLD analysis project Ga0116143, IMG submission 89745) | Active sludge microbial communities of municipal wastewater-treating anaerobic digesters from USA - AD_UKC034_MetaG | ecosystem: Engineered > Bioreactor > Anaerobic > Digestate | place: USA... | reverse complement strand
TCTTCTTCGTTCGGCTTGTATTCTTCTTTACAGGACGGGCAAAGCTTGCGTACCAAACGCTGAGCAAAAACCCCAATAATCGCACCGGCAATCATCCCGGGTTTCAGCCCTAGATCGACCAGACGCGGAATAGCCCCGAAAGAATCGTTGGTGTGGAGAGTCGTATACACCTGGTGACCGGTCATCGCGGCCTTCAAAGCCATCTCGCCGGTTGTCCCGTCACGAATTTCTCCGATAAAGATAATATCCGGATCCTGACGGAGCAAAGCCTTGATCCCGTCCGCAAATTCCAGAACGCCTTCCCGCACATGGGTCTGGCGGATCATCGGCAGAGAATATTCAACGGGATCTTCCAGCGTCTGAATATTGACCTCTACCTTGTTGATTTCATTAATCATTGAATAGAGAGATGTCGATTTACCCGACCCCGTCGGACCCGTCACGATAATAATCCCTTCCGGACGCGCCTGCGCCGCACGGATACGCTTCAGGTTCTCGGGACTAAATCCAAGATTTTCCAATGGTTTAATGCTGGCACTTTTATCCAGAACACGAAGAACGATATTCTCGCCATGAACAGTCGGAAGCGACGACACACGGAAGTCAGCCTCGCGGTCGCCAATATTCAGGTTGAAACGACCATCCTGAGGTGCCAACTTATCCGCAATATTCATCTTGGACATAATTTTTAGACGCTGAGACACTCCGTTCCATATTTTTTTATGCAAAATTTGGGCGGTAAACAACACACCGTCAAGACGATAGCGAAGACGAACAAAGTTCTCCTCCGGCTCAAAGTGAAGGTCGGAAACGCCGGTCTTGACGGCATCGATAAGCAAAGCATTGACCAGACGCACAATCGGGTGACTGTAGGCCTTGTCCTCGTTAACATTGGAAACATCGTCCGGATTGGCCTTGGTATCGTCCAACTCCTTGATAATGTCTTCGATAACGCTAGAATATCCATAAGCAGCGTCCATCGCATCCGACAGAACCGACGGCGTGGCGACCAGACAGCGAATCTCGGTGCCTTTCGGCAAAATACGCTTCAACCCGTCCGTCGCAACGATGTCATACGGATCGACCATAGCCACAACAGCGACGTTATCTTGATAAGATACAGGCAGTACACGCAATTTCTTGGCTGTTGCCTTATCGATCAGGGACAGGGCTTCCCCGTCAAAAATCGTTGTCTTGGGATCAAAGACTTCGTGACCACCCGATTCAGCCAGAAACTGGATCAGAACCGACTCTTCAATAAAACCAAGCTCGACAAGAACCTGCCCAAGCAATTTGCCGCTGATTTTCTTTTCTTGCAGCGCAACACCCAATTGTTCCTGAGTAATAACGCCCTGCGCAACCAGACGATCCCCGATCCGGCCGCGGCCATCGGCTCCACCAGACAATCCGGTATCATCACCGGCAAAACGACCCGCCAGATCATGCCCCGAACGACGGGCAAGATCCTGACCACGCTTATAGGACACATTTTTCTGTATCTGGTCCGGGCGTGCCGGAAGGTTGGCCGACTCACCGCCGGCTCCTTCAGTCCTTTTGTCTTTTCCTGTTAAATCAATGACTTCCATATGGCTTTCACTATAATGACAATGTACAAATACGAACTCGACCGCAAACGGCTCTGCCAATCACACCCTAGACTACCCTATAAATGTTTAAGAAAACTTGAAGATCACGCTGTTGCAAAATATAAGAAAAAAGGTAAATTTGGGACTGTTCCAGACGACTGGAATAATATCAAAAACAGAAAATCAAAATTCATAAGAGAAGAACCACCATCCATGGCTACAGAAATCAGACGCCTAATTTTTTCGCACTCCGAAACCACCACAGCTATCCGCAACGCTGGCGCCGCCCATGGAATGAAATTCCCCGAAGGCAGAATCATCCGTGCCCGCTATGCCGGAAACGCAGAATATGAATTTCACTCGATGAAAAGCTTCAAGGCCCCGATCCAAGGGGACTATAACGTCAAGGAAACACCGAAAGCCATTACCCTGACCTTTTTCGATGAAAAGACGTTCGAACAGAAATTCATCAACCTGACCGCAGACTTCATCAGCGCCGCCTTGATCGAATACTGCATCAACAACAAAATTATGATGCCGAAGAACGCAGAGAAAATACTGGACCTGACGGAATTCAACGTCTGTATGGACATTAATCTCGAAAGCATGACAGAAAGCGGCGGCTCCCCGCTCAAATTGGACGAATAATTCGGCATATTCTTCTGAATAAATCATTATAAGAAGTTGAAAATAAAGAGGATACCCCCTAAAAGAGGGGGATGCGAAACTTACCCAATATTCTGACCGTCGGGCGGCTCCTGTCTCTGCCCTTTCTCGTTGCTTTAATGATGATCGACGCGACGTGGGCCGCATGGACATCTTTGGGGCTCTACACGCTCGGATGTATTACCGATTGGTTTGACGGATATCTCGCGCGCAAATTCAAATTGGAATCGCCGTTTGGAAAATTTCTCGACCCCGTTGCCGACAAGATATTTGTCGCCACCGTTCTACTGACATTGCTGGCCAATGGCCATGTGTCGGGGTGGGGTATTGCGCCTATTATCCTGATTCTATCGCGTGAGTTTCTGATCTCGGGCTTGCGCGAATATTTCGGTCCGAAGAATATCCAGTTTCCGGTTTCAAAACTGGCCAAGTGGAAAACGACAATCCAGATGTTTTCGTTGGGCTTTCTGATTATGGGCGAATACGGAGTTCCGGTTCTGCCGCTCAATATCGAGATCGGCTATACCTTGCTGGTCGCAGCCACCGTCCTGACCATCATGACAGGATGGTCCTATTTCAAAGAAGGGATGAAGCACCTCAATGACTGACCTGTACAACCTCGCCAAACCGTTTCTCTTCCTGCTCTCTCCTGAGACCGCGCACAAACTGACCATCGCGGGCCTACGCATCGCTCCGACCAAACTTCTCTTCCCGCAAAAACCGGATAACCCTGCCCTCAAAATGCGCCTGTGGGACCGCACCTTCCCGAACCCAGTGGGCATCGCCGCGGGCTTTGATAAAAACGCCGAAGCCGTGGGCAAACTCTTCGACATGGGCTTCGGATTTGTCGAGGCCGGAACAGTGACAATCAAACCGCAGATTGGCAACCCGAAACCACGCATCTTCCGCTGTCCCAAACACCGCGCCGTCATCAACCGCATGGGATTTCCCAATCTGGGGGTGGCGAAATTCAAATCCAATCTGGAAAAGTTCCTCTCGCGCAAACCCCGCCCTAACGGAGTGTTGGGCCTCAACATCGGCATGAACAAAGATCAAACCGATCCGGCAAAAGATTACACCTCGCTCATTCGCACACTGGCACCGATGGCCGATTATTTGACGATCAACATTTCCTCGCCCAACACACCGGGCCTGCGCAATCTTCAGGAAAAAGGTCCGCTGACCGAACTCCTGACCGCCGTCCTTGCCGAACGCAAAACCTCGTGCGGCATCAACCCGCCGCCTGTTCTGGTCAAGCTCGCCCCAGATCTTTCGGACGAGCAATTGAAAGACATCGCCGGAGTCCTGACAGACCTTAAAATCGACGGCGTAATACTCACCAATACCACGCTCGCGCGTCCCGCCGACCTGCCGCAAAACTTCGCCAATGAAAAGGGCGGCCTCTCCGGCGCACCGCTGACCGATAAAGCCACCGAAATGATCCGCAAATTTTATGCAATGACCGGTGGACAAATCCCGATCATAGGGGTCGGAGGAATTTGCAATGCGGTCGATGCCTATGCCAAAATACGAGCCGGAGCGTCTCTGATTCAAGTCTATAGCGGCATGGTCTATGAAGGACCTTACATTGCCTGCAAGATCAAAAAAAGTCTTTTGGAACTTTTGAAAAAGGACGGCTTCACCCACATGGAACAGGCGATAGGCGCCGACCATAAAATGATGCAAACGACAAGTACCGAGGAAGCTTATGCCCGCTCCGCATAAATCCGCAATTGAATCGCTGACGAAATACCCGTCCTTGTGGCTGGGGGTATACGCCTGCGGTGGAATAATGACCATCGCCACCACTGCGCAAATTTTTGGTGGTACAGCAGCAGGTTCGATGGCGGGATTTTTGACACTAGCCGGAGCATTCGGTTACGACTCCCTCACCCGCCGCTCCAATGAGACTGCCATCACAAAAAAAGTCGACAAACTCGGTAAACAGCAAGACTTTTTAAATCGCGAAATCGCCCGCACTAAAAACGATGTAGAGTCCTTGAAAGACGACATGGTGCAAACCGCGCTGACCTTGCAAAAGGAAATCAAGAAATTCAACGTTCTGAAAGAAACACCGGAAGAAAAACCTGAAACCGCGATGGGCGCCGTCAAAAAATCTCTGGAAAAAATGGGCAACCGCATGCGCCCATCCTTTATGCCGCGCCAAAAGCCCGCCAACGAACAGCACGAGCACGCCCAAGAGGTCGCGGATAAATACAAATCCATTTTGATGTCTTCTCCGAAAGAGCAGCGACGCCCCGAAGAAGAGGTCCCGAACTACAGCGACGCGGTATTGAGTGAACTGATCAATCACGCAGTCCAAAACGATAAAATCGAAATTTTTGCGCAACCGATTGTCAAACTGCCCTCGCGCAAAATCACCTATCTTGAACTCTTCGCCCGCATCCGCGCCCGCGCCGGAATTTACCTGCCGGCAAACACCTACCGCCCGCTGGCCGAAAAAGAAACAACGATTGAAAATCTCGACCACCTGCTGTTGATCCACACCATCGACACGATCCGCTCGGATGCCCGCAAGGGGTTGAACATCGGCTACTTCCTCAACATCTCGGTCCGCGTCTTCAAAAACCACATGTATATGACCGATCTGCTGGAATTCGTCCGCTCCCGCCGCGATCTGGCGCATAATCTGATTTTTGAATTGCAATATGCCGACTATCTGAAACTCCCGCCCGCCGTGATACGCATCATCGACGGACTGGCGCAATTGGGGTGCAAATTCTCTCTCGACAACTTGCCAACCCTCGAAATCAACGATGACCGTATCGCCGAAAACGGATTTGTCTTTCTGAAAGTCTCGTCCGACAAACTCATCGAACTGTGTGGATCGTCCAGCGGCGAAATGGATTTAGCCCGCCTGAAATCGCGCCTTGATGAATCCGGCCTGAAACTGATCGTCGAAAAATTCGAACACGAACACGATCTTCTGGAACTGCTCGACTTTGAAATCGACTATGGCGAAGGCTATCTCTTTGGCCGCCCCGATCTCGAAATGGCCTACCGCAAACACGTCGCCTGAAATAAAGGATAAAACCATGAAATTCCTTCTCGCCGCAGCCCTGCTTTTCACGTTTTCGGCTGCCCCGCTCCATTCCGCCTCTGCCGATTACGCACTTTCGCTGTATGGGGACATAAAATACCCCGCAGACTTTACCCATTTCGACTACACCAACCCGGGCGCGCCAAAGGGCGGCACACTCAAACTCTCCTCCATCGGGACGTTTGACAACGTTAACCCGTACATTATCAAGGGTGCATCCGCCGACGGCATCGATGCTCTCACCAACCCTACCCTGATGGTTCAATCCTATGACGAACCATTCACCATGTACGGATATGTCGCAAGTGACGTTGCCCTCGCCGCCGACAAAAGCTCCGTAACATTTACCCTAAATCCGAAAGCCGTATGGGATGACAGCAAACCTCTGACCGCCGACGACATCGTCTGGACGTTTAATACGCTTGTAAAAGACGGCGCCCCGTTTTACCGCGCCTACTATACGGATGTGAAAAACGTCACCGCCGACGCCTCCGACAAAGTTACCTTTCACCTCGCGTCCAAAAATAACCGCGAACTACCGCTCATCATCGCGCAAATGCCGATCTTGCCGAAACATTACTGGACAGGTAAAAATTTTGCCGAAACCACCCTCACCCCGCCCGTCGCAGCAGGCCCTTATAAAATTTCGAATGTCACCGCTGGCCGCTCCATCGAATTCACGCGCAATCCCGACTGGTGGGGAAAAGACCTCCCCGTGAATAAGGGCCGCTACAATTTCGACAAGATCGTCTACACCTATTACCGCGACCAGAACGTTGCGCTCGAAGCATTTTTTGCGGGCGAATTTGACTTGCAACAGGAAAACGTCGCCAAACTCTGGCAAAGTGCCTACGACGTTCCCCAAGTCAAAGACGGACGCATCACCAAACAGGAAATCGAGAACGACCGCCCCACAGGGTTGCAGGGTTTTCTCTACAATACCCGCCGCCCCGTTTTTGCCGACAGACAAGTCCGCGAAGCTCTGGCCTATGCCTTCGACTTCGAATGGGAAAACAAACAATTCGCTTACAGCTCTTACACCCGCACCCGTTCCTATTTTGAAAACTCGGACCTCGCCGCCACAGGACTCCCCTCCCCAGCAGAATTGCAGATCCTCGAACCATTCAAAAACCAGCTCCCTTCGGAAGTGTTCACAACCGAATATAATCCGCCAAAAACCGACGGGTCGGGCAATGTCCGTGCCAATCTGAAACGCGCATCCGACATTCTCGACGCCGCAGGATATAAACTGGGCAAAGACGGTGTGCGTGTTCACGAGAAAACCGGAACGCGTTTGGAATTTGAACTGGTCGATGCCAACCCCGCTTTCGAACGCTGGATCTTGCCCTTCACCCAAAATTTGAAAAAAATCGGCGTCGCCGCGACCTTCCGCGTGATCGACGACGCCCAATATCAAAACCGCATGCAGAATTTCGATTTTGACATGACCATCGGCGTCATCCCGCAATCAAGCAGCCCAGGCAACGAACAACGCGAATTTTGGTCATCTGCCAAGGCCGACATCAACGGGTCGCGCAATTATATCGGCGTCAAAAACCCCGTCGTCGACACATTGGTGGACAACATCATCGCCGCCGACACGCGTGAGGAACTGGTAACGTCCTGCCACGCGCTCGACCGCGTCCTGCAATGGAATTTCTATACCATTCCGAACTGGTACTATAACAAATGGCGTCTGGCATGGTGGACCAAACTCGATCACCCCGAAAAATTGTCGGGCCTTACCCCTGCTATTCTCGATACATGGTGGGTGAAGGAATAACAAAATGAAAACCGCAATCATCATTCCCGCCCGTTACGGATCAACCCGCTTCCCCGGCAAACCCATGGCCTTGCTGAAGGGCAAAGCCATGATTCATCACGTCTATGATATCGCCCGCACCGCGGCAGCAACCCACGCGGGTGCAACCGTCCACATCGCAACGGACGACAGTCGCATTGCCGATTTCTGCCGTGAATACAGCATCCCCGCCCTGATGACCTCACCCGATTGTGCAACCGGCACCGACCGCGTGATGGACGCCGCATCGCAACTGGAAACAAACCCCGATTTCATCATCAACCTGCAAGGTGACGCACCACTGACCCCTCCGGACTTTGTTTCGGCACTGATCGACACTTTTGTAAATAACAAAGAGGCCGACATCATCACCCCTATGACGCAACTCTCGTGGGAAGAACTGGATCAGTTACGCAACAACAAAAAAACCACACCCTTCTCCGGAACGACCGCCGTGATAAATAATTCGGGCCGCGCTCTGTGGTTTTCGAAAAACATTATCCCCGCGATCCGCAAGGAGGACCGCAGCACACCGCTTTCCCCCATCTATCGTCACATTGGATTGTACGGATACAAACGCACATCTCTTGAGAAATACATCGCGTTACCCCCGTCGCATTACGAAACGCTCGAAGGCCTCGAACAACTTCGCGCCCTTGAAAACGGAATGACGATCCAGACGGTGGTTGTCGATTACAAAGGTCGCCCCGCCATGACCGGAATTGACTCTCCCGAAGATCTGGCGCGGGCCGAACAACTCCTGTCATGAAACGGGTGGTTCTCTTTTTCTCGCCTTTTCTGTTGGGTATCCCCTTTCTTCTGGGCCTGATCCCCCAATCCGCCGACCTGCCGCTCATTCTGGTTCCCTTTATAGTGATGGCCGTCACGCTGATCCTCGGCAATCGCCTGATAAACCTATCCTCGACCGATCCTCTTTTGTTGACGTTACTGAGCCTCTGGCTTCTTTGGGGTATCTCAGGGTTATTAAGCCCGGTTCCTTTCCCTTCCAAAATCACATGGCTGATTTTCGGCGCCCTGCCGCTCTCTTATATGGTAACGGTGACCTATCGCACCAACCTGACCTCGCCATTGATTGCCACCGCCGGACTTCTGGCCTTCTACACGCTCTGGCAATTCGGACACAATATCAAACGCCCCGACTTCCCGTTCGAAGATGCCAACCTGCTAGGCATTCTGATGGCGTTTGCCGCGATTGCCTCTTTCAAAAACAGATATACTCTCTACGCCGTTCCGCTCTTTCTCGCCGCTCTCATTACCACCGAAAGCCGCACAGCCTTCCTCGCCCTCATTGCGGGACTGGGCGTCTATTTTTCTCTCTCTCCTGCCCACTGGGAAAAATCGAAACGCTTCAACCTGATCGTCGGCACATTGGCCATGACCATCCTGATCGGAGTCATGACCATCTTCACTGGCTTCGGCGACCGCATCACCCACACACTGGATCATTCCACAGGCCGTCTGGCCCTATGGTCCGCCGCATCGGACATGTCGTGGATCAAGCCACTGACAGGACTTGGCCTTGGAACATTCCATCTGCAATATCCACCCTTCCGCCTCGAAGGGGACAATTCTCTGGGCTACATGACCCACATGGACCCGTTGCAGATGGCGGTGGAATCAGGATGGCCCGCAACCATTCTTCTCTACAGCATCTTCGTTCTGGCCGGATGGATAGCTCTAAAAAACAAAACCCGCAATGCTCTCCCCGCCGCACTCCTGACCATCCTGTTGATCTCGATGCACCTCACCTACCCATTGCACGTCGTGGCGTTTTTGGTAGTAATGGGGTTTGCACTGGGCCTGATCCGCTCGAACCATCACGACCCGCACACCGAGCCGCATAAGACCTCCCTGTTTTTTTCGGGAAGCCTATTGATAACATTGCTCCTCACCACCTATCTTTCTGTCTCAGCCCTTTATACATTCATGATCTGGGGCGAAGTCAAAAAGTCCGCCCATCTTCATAACCAGCCCCGCTTCGATGCGGCCATGACTGCCTGCCTCGAAGACGCCGATCCTGATTTCCCCGATTGCCGGATAATGGCCGTGCGTTTTATGTTTATGATGCCGCAAAAGGACTTGAGCCAAGCCGGAAAATTGCTCGACGAAGCCGAACGCGCAAACCCTCTGAATGCCGAAATTCCGTTCCTTCGTGCGCAAGCCATCTTTTTGAACGCCCCCGAAAAACCCATTGAAACACAAAGGTTGCTGGAGAAAAGCCTCGCCCTCAATCCAGCTTTCTGGCCCGCGCGCAAATTCGCAATTACGCTGGATCTTGGCGCAGGGCACAAAGATTTGGCGCGAAAAACTCTTGAAAAAGGATTGATTTACCCCTATCCCAAGGCCACACGAAAAGACATTGAAACGATGAGGCAACAAATCAATGCCGACTAGACTGGTTATCATCCGCCACGGCAATACTTTCAGGAAAGGGGATATCCTGACCCGCGTCGGCGCGCGTACCGATCTTCCCATAACCTGCGAAGGTGAAGAGCAAGCTCTGCGTCTCGGTCACCATCTTAAAGGACTAAACATAAAACCGGCTCGTGTATTCACGTCACATCTACGGCGCACGATTGACACAGCCCGTCTGATCTGCCTGCCGATGGGCTGCACCAAACCATCCTCGCCGCTCGATTTCCTCAATGAAATCGACTACGGCCCCGACGAAAACCAGCCCGAGGATAAAGTCATCGAACGTTTGGGCGAATCCACCCTCGAAAAATGGGACCGCGAAGCCGTCATGCCCGAAGACTGGTCCCCCCGCCCGCCGGAAATTATCCTGAACTGGAAGAATTTCCTGAAACAATGCGTGGAAGAATTCGAAAACCAGACGGTCTTTGCCGTGACCAGCAACGGTATTGCCCGCTTTGCCCTCGCCCTGGCCAAAAAAGACGAAAACGTCCCCCTGAAACTCTCGACCGGCGCCTACGGCATTCTGGAATGTGAAAAAGGCAAAAACTGGCGCGTTACCCACTGGAACATAAGACCTTAAACAAATCCTAACACTCCGTTAATATTTTACATATATATTATGACTTCGGGACAAAGGTGTGAGACGCGTGGACTCGGGGCAAAAAACATATACAAGAAAAATAGGACTCGCTGACACTCTGAGAGCGGCAGGACCGTACGCCGACCACATCCTGATCGGCGAAAGCAACCACGAGAATCCCGACATTCTAAATGCCCTGTACGGGAAAGAGGCATTGGTTACCTACGCAGAAGTGGGCACTACTGATCTTTACCTTGAGATTCACACAAAAAATCAGCCCGCCATCGATAAGCTGGCATCCGGTAAAATCAGCACCCGCGAAGAATTTACACAAGCGCTGAAAGACAGTGGGATGTACTTGAATGACACAATTGAGGACCGAGCCTTGGTCGATCAATTATACACGACGACAACAATGGCTTCCAAACTCGGAATAAGCGTCCATTGCGGGGATCATGGCAACGGCTTCGATGAAATGAAAAAATCGATGCTTGCCAACGCTCAATTTGCATTAGAAATAATAACTTCCGAAGAGAATATTGAGGCCGAGCGGGCATTCCACAAAGCTCGAACCAATGATAGCCAGACGGCAGAATTCATGAACGCGACATCCCAAGGAAAATCCATCGCCATATGGGGAGCCGCCCACGGCGAGCAAAAAGATGACTGGGATGAAAAGTTGAAGGGAACGGCTATAAAAATAGACATCTATGCAAGTCGAGAAGACTACGCCAAGGCGATGGAAGAACGAAAACAAATCAATGAAAGACTGGGAATGAATATCGGCGAAGACCCACCGGAAATGGTGTATTTTATAAAAGAAGGCGAGCTCCGGATTTCAGACAAAACTCCCAATGCCATAAGATTGGCGGTTAACGAAGCATCGTCGCCACTGGAAATTCAAATAGCGACACAAGACATCCCCCGCAACCCGACTTCCACAGCCCCGTCGCCTAGCCCACTAAACCTGTAAAACAGCGTTTGGCCACTGGAACATCTGTCCATAATATGATTCAATGGCGGTATGTTAAATTATATCCTCCGTCGCCTTGCCCTGATGATCCCGACAATCTTCGGAATATTGCTGGTCAGCTTTGTCGTGATCCAGTTCGTACCGGGCGGTCCTGTCGAGCGGATGATCGCTCAATTGCAAGGCCACGGCGCGGAAGCCACCGGACGGATTTCCGGCGGCGGCAGCGGCGATATGGCCGGACAGAACATGGCCGCACAAATGACGGGCCAGTCATCCCAATATCGCGGCGCGCAGGGTCTCGACCCCGAATTCGTCAAGGAACTGGAAGCCATGTACGGCTTCGACAAACCTGCCCCCGAACGTTTCATGACCATGATCGGCAATTACCTGCGCTTCGATCTGGGGACGAGTTACTACCGCGATGTGAAGGTCACCGATCTCGTTTTGGAAAAAATGCCCGTCTCCATTTCTCTGGGCCTGTGGTCAACGCTGCTGATCTATCTGATATCAATCCCGCTGGGCATTAAAAAAGCCGTGAAAGACGGACAGCCGTTCGACATCTGGACCTCTGCCGCTATTTTTGTGGGATATGCCATCCCCTCATTCCTCTTTGCCATCCTGCTTATCATCCTTTTTGCAGGCGGGCGGTATTTTGACCTCTTCCCCTTGCGCGGAATCGTATCGGACGACTGGGCAACCTTCCCGTGGTGGAAACAGGCCATCGATTATATCTGGCACATGACCCTGCCCGTCTGCGCCATGGTGATTTCGGGTTTTGCGGGCCTGACCATGCTCACCAAAAATTCTTTCCTCGATGAAATCGGTAAACAATACGTCCTGACCGCCCGTGCCAAAGGCCTACCCGAAAAAAAAGTCCTCTACGGCCATGTCTTCCGTAACGCCATGCTGATCGTGATTGCCGGATTTCCGGCAGCCTTTATGCACATCTTCTTTACCGGTTCGCTGCTGATCGAGGTCATTTTCTCGCTCGACGGTTTGGGGCTGCTCGGTTACGAATCCATTATCAACCGCGATTATCCGGTAGTCTTGGGCACACTTTATATTTATGCCCTGATCGGTCTCGTCGTCACACTGCTCCGCGACATCGTCTACGTCCTCGTCGATCCCCGTATCAATTTCGAGGCCAGCCCAAATGCTTAGTTTTTCTCCCGTTACACAACGCCGCTGGGCGCAATTCAAAGCCAACAAACGCGGCTACTGGTCGCTATGGATTTTTCTTGTCCTATTCGTCGTGGCAATGTCGGCCAACCTGATCGCCAACAGCAAACCCCTTTTGGTGGACTATAAAGGGAGCACCTACGTGCCTTTCCTGAAGTCCTATCCCGAAACGCTGTTCGGTGGAGAACTGGAAACCGAAGCCGATTACCGTGACCCGTATGTGGCAGAACTGATCAAAAAAGACGGATGGATGCTCCGCGCCCCTATCCCGTACTCTTTCGATACCATCAACTACGACCTGCCATCCCCTGCACCGTCCGCGCCGACCGCCGACAATTTGTTAGGCACGGACGACCAAGGCCGCGACGTGCTGGCCCGCGTTCTCTACGGCTTCCGCATCTCCGTCCTCTTCGGCCTCGCATTGACAGTTTTCTCGTCATTGATCGGCGTTGCCGCAGGCGCGATGCAAGGCTTCTACGGCGGCAAAGTCGATCTGATCGCCCAACGCGTGATCGAAATCTGGTCCTCCCTCCCCAGCCTCTACATCCTGATTATTTTCTCCGCCATGTTCATTCCCGGATTCTGGACATTGCTTTTAATCTTGCTGCTCTTTTCATGGACGCATCTGGTTGACGTGGTGCGGGCCGAATTCCTCCGCGCTCGCTCGCTTGATTACGTCCGCGCGGCAAGAGCGTTGGGCGTCGGCAACTTTACCCTGATGCACCGTCACATCCTCCCTAACGCCGTGGTTGCAACGCTTACCATGATGCCATTCGTTCTGACGGGGTCGATCACCGCCCTGACCTCGCTTGATTTTCTGGGCTTGGGCCTGCCGCCCGGTTCTCCGTCTCTGGGTGAGCTATTGGCCCAAGGCAAGAACAACATCAACGCTCCATGGCTTGGCGCGACCGCGTTTTTTTCTCTGGCGATTATGCTCACCCTCCTCACTTTTATCGGCGAGGCCGTGCGCGACGCCTTCGACCCACGGAAAACGAAATTATGACCGAACCAAACTCGAATTTCCTCAACGACATCGTCGAAGAAGTCAAAGTCTGTCGGCATGATCTGCACCGTCATCCGGCGACATCCTATGAGGAAATTTACGCCTCCGACCTGATCGCCCGCAAACTGTCCGAATGGGGAATCGAGTTTGAACGCGGCTGGGCCGAAACCGGAATCGTGGCCACCATCCACGGCAAAGAAACATCGAGCGGCAAACGCATTGGCTTTCGCGGCGATATGGATGCGCTCGATATCGTCGAAGACACAGGCGCCGAATGGGCCTCGACCATCAAAGGTAAAATGCACGCCTGCGGCCACGACGGCCACACATCCATTCTGTTGGGCACGGCAAAATATCTTGCTGAAACCCGCAATTTCAACGGCACGGTTCATTTGTTTTTCCAACCGGCCGAAGAAGGCGGTGGCGGAGCCATCCGTATGATCGAAGAGGGATTATTCGACAAATATCCGGTCGACAGCGTCTATGCCGTCCACAACTGGCCTTATTTACCCCTCGGAAAAGTTGCGATCAAAGGCGGCCCCGTAATGGCCAGCACGGACAAAATTGAAATCACCGTCATCGGCAAAGGCGGTCATGCTGCCATGCCAAACGAAACAATTGATCCCATTGTGATTGCATCTGAAATTGTTACAGCACTCCAGACAATCGTCAGCCGCACTGTCAAACCGACAGACCCAGTGGTCATCAGCATCACCAACTTCAACGCCGGAACAGGCGCGCACAACATCATTCCCACGGATGCCAAACTGGTGGGAACCGTCCGCACCTTTGACAACAAAGTACGTGATACCATCAAAAACCGGATCGCCGGAATCGTGGAATCGATCACACACGCTCATGGTGCCAGAGGAACCTTTGAATTCATCACCGGATACGAACCAACAATCAACGACACCGCGCAAGCCGCACTCTGCACCGATATCGCCCAAAACATATTCGGAAAAGATCAAATCCTCACAGACTTCCCGCCCAGTATGGGAGCTGAAGATTTCGGCGCAATGCTTGAAAAGAAACCGGGCTGTTACGCCATTTTCGGACAAGGGGATCCGGAAAACCCGGACAGCCCACACAATTACGGACTGCACCACCCGAAATACGATTTCAACGACGATCTGTTGCCCGACGTCATCCGCTATTTCTCAAGCATCACGGAACGCGTTCTGCCATTATAGGCAGAACGGCTTCTACATCATTTCCGACAATAACTGCGTCCGGCTCAACAACTCGCCCGACAATTTGGAAATCGCGGCTTGCGATTGGCTATGCCTGCAAATGGCAAAATCAATGGCACGGCACAACAAATCTGGATTGTCGAGAATATGTGTCTTGCATACGAAATCCTCGATTCCCTTGTTAAGCAAATTCATCGCCAACTCGCGGTTATCGCTTGATGTCAGGGCGACGACAGGGGTCTCTGGCACCATGGCACGAATTTGTTCATAAGTATCAAGGCCATCAATCGTATCAGGAAGATTGAGGTCAAGAAGAATAACCTCAATGTCATCATGATTATTTTGCGTGAGATAAGCCCTAGCATCTCCCATACATTGCAAAGAAACAATGGAATAAGATTGATCGCATGGATGTTCGCGAATTACGCGTTTAATCAGAAAAGAGTCCGTTTCGGAATCTTCAATTAACACAATTTTCTTGGCAGTCTTTGTCATGGCAGCCTCCCTGCTCCGTTGATAAAGGGAAACACAGCGACGCAATATACCTAAAAATACTCTTAATGAAGGTACCATGCGCCTTTAACCTTAAAAAACAGGTTAATAGGTTTATCACCCTTCTAATTTCCTGCCGAATAGGATCCCATCATAAGTTTGATTAGATCGGATTTTTCCTTTATATCACTTTCTATAGCTCTACGTGTTACGCCCAAACTGAGATGTCGGCCGATTGAAAATTCGATAACATGACGCAGCACATCCGGCTGCTCGATAATCGAATTCTTATAAACATAATCCTGAGCACCTATGCCAAGCATAGACATAGCCAACTTCGGATTTTCAAGGCACGTCAAAACGATAATCGGAACAAAATCTTTAAAGACCGCCAAGCGCTCATAACTTTCATGAGGACTTGCAGAATCAGGCAACCCCAAATCCAGCAAGGCGACATCAATCTCACAACAACCGCTCAAAAAACCCTCGGCCTCACCAAGGGTCCGGGCACGAAGGACATGACACCTGCACGGCATTTTTTCGGAAAGTAACCTTAATACAATTCCGGCATCCGTCTCGCTATCCTCGACAAGCAAGACTGTAATATCCTTGCCCTCGAGATCGAAACCGTACTCCTTATCATAAGGAAAACCATCATTTTTTTTCATTTTGCCTCTCCCTCTTAAGTTGACGAAGTGACGCAGAAACACAACCCCAGAAAACCGGAGGTTGTCAGTAAATACCACCATATTCTATCCATATGTATTTATATTACACCTTTTCAAAGAAATTTGGAAATTTTTAAAAAAGAATATATTCATTTATGCGCTGCATCTGCTAACTTAAAATTAAGATACACTACCTAAGATTTATTTTCGGAGATCAGGATGAGCAACATCCCCCAACAAACAGAATCCTTCAATGAAAAACAGTTGAGATCGATTCTCGATAACACGGTGGATGGAATTGTAGTGGTTGATGGGCGCGGGCAGGTACTGTCGTTCAACCATGCCTGCGAGAAACTCTTTGGCTACAACTCATCCGAAGTCATCGGCAATAACATCAGTATGTTGATGCCCGAACCGCATCGGGCCCGCCATGACGAGTATATCTCGAACTATTTGGAAACGGGCCAAAGAAAAATCATCGGCATCGGCCGCGAAGTCACCGGACTGCGCAAGGATAAAACGCTGTTCCCGATGTGGTTGAGCATCGGAGAAGTTGTCGAAGGCGTCAACCATTTTTTTGTAGGCATACTGCGCGACATCAGCAAACAAAAAGTTCAGGAAGAACAGGTCGAGGTCTATATGCAAGCCCTCGAAGACAGTAACCGCGAACTGGATGATTTCGTCTACATCATTTCTCACGATCTCAAGGAACCTGTTCGCGGCATCCACAGTTACTCACAATTCATATCGGAAGACTACGCCGATAAAATCGACGATGCCGGAAAAGAGAAACTCGCCAGCCTGATAAAAATGTCAAAGCGTATGGATGAACTGATCGACCGGCTGCTTTACTTTTCCCGTCTCCATAAAACGGAATTGTCCTACACCCCAACCGATATAAAAAAGGTGGTGGAGGAAGTTCTGGACACACTGGAGCCCTATCTCAAAGAACAAAACGCCACAATCCACTTCGATACGAACCTTCCGACCGTAGTCTGTGATCACGCACGGATCGGCGAGATTTTCAGAAACCTGATCACCAACGGCATCAAATACAACGACAACACCAAAAAAGAAATCCATATCGGCGTCACCTCTTGCCCGCGCTCGAAGGATTGTCCAGTTTTCTACGTCCGCGACAACGGAATTGGCGTACCCGAAAAACATTACGACTCGATTTTCAAAATGTTCAAGCGTCTTCACGGTCGTGATGCCTATGGGGGGGGAACGGGTTCCGGCCTAACCATCGTCAAACGCATTATCACCCAACACGGAGGAAAAATCTGGCTTGAGTCCTTGCCTGAAAAAGGAACTGCGTTTTTCTTCACCCTTGACTGCGGAGCAGACGAATGATCGCCCAGACACAAAACCTTTCCATGCCGAACTGCGGGGGATATTACGTCCTGATTGTCGAAGACAGCCCTGTCGATTTCGAAATCATGTCCCGCGCCTTCAGGAAGATCAAATTTTCTCCCTGCATCCACCATTGTGAAGACGGAGATAAAGCGCTCAATTTTCTTGAAATGGCGGCGGATGGACAATTGCCTGACGGCAAACCTCTAATGGTATTGCTTGACCTCAATCTTCCTGGCACAGACGGCCGCCAGGTCCTTTCAAGTATGAAAAGTCATGAACAACTGAAGAAGATTCCGGTTATTATCCTGTCCACATCCCAAAATGATGGCGATCTGGAATTCTGTTATAACCACGGCGCCAACAAATACCTGAACAAGCCGCTGACCGCGACCGACTTTGTCCATACGGCCAAGGAGATTAAGGATTTCTGGGAAGATAGAATCATCACCCAGTCCTCAACCCGCACCCAATAGTAACTTATTTTTAAATTAAATCAAACAGTTAGCTATAGTTCGGCCAATTTTCTTGCATAACAGCATAAAAATTCATACACTGCCCCCATCAAAGACGTGCGGTTAACGCACAAACAGAAAGCTTTCAGGTGGCGAATGCGCCGGACGCTTTCAGGGTTAAAACGGACCAGAGGGTTTGGGGTCACTTTAGGGAATGTTGAATTAGCCCCCTTACCGAATTTCATCGACAATTGAATAGACAACAGGAAGTTTAGGCTGATGATGACAACCCGGACCACAAGACAACACGCATTTGCGTTTATGGCTCCCGAGACAGTTCTTCTGACCTCGCACGATGAGTTGAAGCAAGCCGCCAAACTGATCGACAAGGTGCGCGCATCTTTGGATGACTCCCAAAAATTCTTTCTCTTGCCAAAAACGGTTGAGTTTATGAAAAACCAACTGACGGACGGCAACGCCATTCTCGGGCTGAAAGACGCCAACGGCACCTTGATGGGCCTGACGATTATCCGCAAAATGGACCACTGGACCGACATCCCGAATTTCGAAGGCCTGCCCTTTATCGGCTTTCTGGCAAACGAAACCCCCTGCATGCTGCAAAGTGTCTGCACCCATCCCGAATATCGCGGTGCAGGTCTGGCCGACAAGCTCCTGACAGCGGCCGAAAACTGGTGTCGTGAGAACGGACGCACCCGCTTGATCGCCCGTATCGTCACAGAAAACTCTGGCAGCCGCAACGCGTTCACCCGTAACGAGTTCCAGATTCTCTCCGAAGGCATCGACGCTCAAGATGGATACGGCTACCTCTATGCCGGCAAAGCGATTGTGTCCAATCCGTATCTGGTCGGCGAGGAAGATTACCTTACCATCGGCGACCATCCGACCGAGTCCGACATCCACCCCTGCTAGAAAATTTCTTGACTCAAGAAACCCTCATGTGTGTATCATACGCACATGAATAAACTTTTGTGTCATCTCTGCCTGTCGCTCCGACGACCATCCGACCGAACCATATAAACGGCGGAAGGCAAGGCATGATCTGAGTTATTCCGCTTCTTAAGACACCAAACAAGCGGAATAGCAAAGAGATGAACCGGACGATCCACCTCACTTCGGAATATATAGAAAAAGCCTACCAATTGATGACCTTCGTAAGGAATCATCTGCCGGAAGATGAAAAACATTTCCTGCGGACAAAATCCCTGACCGACCTGTTCGGCCATCATGCCCGCGGCGACCTGATGCTCGGCGTCGAAACCCCGTCGGGCCAGTTGATCGGCCTGCTGATCGCCCAACCTACCGGAATTCCGGCGATAACCCCTGCATTCAACTTCGGTACCGGAACGACGTTGGTCCAGTCGGTCTGCATCCATCCCGACCACACCGGATCTGGGCAAGTCAGAGCCCTCTTCGACCATCTGGAAGACTGGGCCAAACACCATCAGGGCGTAACCCACCTGCACGCAAAAGTTTCGACCCAAAACGTCAAAAGTCTGGTCGTTTTCGCAAAGCTGGGATTTTCCGTGATCCATCGGGGCCACGATCCGGAAAGAAATTATGAAGCGATCATACTGGAAAAGCAGGTTCCCCCTCTTGCCCAAACGGCACTTTTCCCGTCTAATACAGGGCATGACTTCGCACCCGCCGCTGCTGGATGTTAAAAATCTCTCCGTTCGGTTCAAAACACCGAACGGATATTTTGACGCTGTCAAAAACGTGTCCTTTTCTCTGAACAAGGGCGAAAGTCTGGCCCTTGTCGGCGAATCCGGATCGGGCAAATCGGTAACGGCTCTCTCGCTTTTACAACTCCTCCCCTATCCGCTAGCCTCGCATCCGACGGGGTCGATCAAATTTCAGGGACAGGAACTGATCGGCGCAGATCAAAAGACACTCCGCACCATTCGCGGCGACAAGATCGGCATGATTTTTCAGGAACCGCTCTCCTCTCTCAATCCACTGCACACGATTTACCGCCAGATTGCCGAAGTGATCGAGCTTCACTATCCGCAAAGCCCGAAATCCGAAATCGAACAACGCGTGCTGGATTTGATGGACCTCGTTGGCCTCCCGAAACTCAAAGACCGCCTGAAATCCTACCCGCATGAACTCTCCGGTGGACAACGCCAACGGATCATGATCGCCATGGCTCTGGCCAATACGCCCGACCTCCTGATTGCCGATGAACCGACCACGGCACTCGATGTCACCATTCAGGCGCAAATCCTCGAACTCCTTGAAGACCTCCGCCAGCGTCTCAATATGTCGCTCATCCTGATTAGCCACGATTTGAAAGTGGTCGAGAAAATGTGCAATGACATCTGCGTCATGAAGAACGGCGAGATCGTCGAACACGCCGTCAAAGAAAATTTATTCTCGGCTCCGTCGCACGACTACACCAAAATGCTGCTGGCCTCTCGCCCGCGCCCACTCCAGAAGCCGGTCAACGAAAACGCCAAAATCCTGCTCGAAGCCTCAGGCATCAACGTCTCCTTTCCTGTTCAGAAATCCCTCTTCGGCAAAACACTCAAATCCGTCCATGCCGTTGACAATATCTCCCTGACCCTGCGCGAAAAACAGACACTGGGCGTCGTCGGAGAATCGGGGTCCGGAAAAACCACGCTGGGCCTCGCCATTCTGCGCCTTTTGAAATCTTCGGGTGGGATCACCTTTGACGGACAAGACATCACCGCCCTGCACGGCGACGCGCTCCGCGCATTACGCGCAAAAATGCAGATCGTCTTTCAAGATCCGTTCGGCTCGCTTTCCCCGCGCATGAGCATTGGCCAGATTGTCGGCGAGGGTCTTGCCATCCACCGCAAAGACCTCTCGAAAACAGATCGCGAAGACCTGATTGTCGATGCTTTGAAAAACGTTCGCCTTGATCCTGACACCCGCCACCGCTATCCGCATGAGTTTTCAGGCGGCCAGCGCCAGCGCATCTCGATTGCCCGCGCTTTGGTTCTTCATCCGAAACTGATTATTCTGGATGAGCCGACTTCGGCGCTCGACGTCTCGGTTCAGGCCCAAATTGTCGAACTCTTGCAAGACCTGCAAGACGCCCATAATCTTTCCTATATGTTCATCAGCCACGATTTACAGGTGGTGCGCGCCATGTCGCATGACATTCTGGTGATGAAAGACGGCAAGGCGGTTGAATACGGCCACGCTGAGGACATTTTCGACAACCCGCAAGAAACCTATACGCAAGACCTGCTGAACGCCGCGCTGCATCTCAAGGGAAAAGCGTCGGCATAAACCAGTCAAACCCCTCGGGATTCATGAATTTCGACACCGCGATAAACAAGATGACGTGGCCGACATAAATCTCTAGGGAATACCGCCCGCAAAACTGTAAAATCCATTTCGGAACGGAGGGCATTCTGGCGGTCAACTCTGGAAATTCAATCGGCTTGAAACGGTATAAAACCGCGCCCACTATGAAAACAACCAGAGCCAAGGCAACAGGATAAATTCCGCCAAACCACCCGAAAAACAAACATTCGACCACGACATATCCGGTAAAAATAGCCGCAGAGAACACAGGCAAAAATCTTGGCCCCAGCTTGATGTCGTCACGATGCCTGACAGCATAACCGAACAACCCCATCAAAAATGCCAAAGTCCCATATTCAAAAACCATATAGGTCGGAACGGCAAGAACCAGAAGACTCCAGAAAGATGTTGCCGCGGACTCGACACTGCGAAACACCACCCGCGCCAACCGGTCGAGAACAAGTCGCGCCATGATAAAGGTCGCAAACAAAGTAACCGGCAAGATATAATTCGAAAACGAAATATTCGCCAAAGTCAGCAATAACCCGCCGACTATAAAACTCTTCGGAATGTCGCGCGTCCGCGCATAACCGATCAGAAACATCCAGCACGGGAAACTCATCCGCCCGACCACACGAAGCCACTGCTCGTCGGGATAAAAATAAAACCCCACATGGTCGAAAATCATAGTCACAACAGCAAACAGCTTGAGAAAATCATAGCTGGTGAGAACTGGCGAAAAACGTGAAAAATAGGACATGATAGCTGTCAAACGAAACTCTGCGGGTCAATGTCTACGCTGACACGGACACTGGATGGAATCTTAACATGCCCCAGCCACTCCGCAATCATTTTCTGAATATCCAGTTTTTTATCCGCCTGAACCAGAATTCGCTGGCGGTATTTCCCGCGGATACGGTACATCTGCGCCTGCGCCGGCCCCAGAATCCGGACTCCTTGGGCATGTGGCGCCGCCCGCCCAATCGTCAACGCAACATCCCGCGTCACCGTCTCATTACTACCCGAAATCACCAAAGCCGCGAGCCTCGCAAAGGGCGGCATATGCGCCCGCCTGCGCTCCTCCGCCTCGACCGCCAGAAATCCGTCACGGTCGTCCGCCGCCAGCATTTGCATGACGCGTTGCTCGGCATTATAGGTCTGAAGATACACATGCCCCTTGAGCTGCTCCCGCCCCGCACGACCCGCCACCTGATGAAGGATCTGGAACGAATGCTCGGTGGCCCGCAAATCTCCGCCCGACAGCCCAAGGTCCGCGTCAATAATCCCGACACAGGTAATCTGCGGAAAGTGATGCCCCTTGGCAATGACCTGCGTTCCGATAATCACATCGACCCGCCCTTCGCGAATATCGGCCAAAGCACTGGTCAATTTCTGATGCGTATCCAGAACGTCGCTGGCCATCACCATGATCCGCGCATCGGGAAAATATTCTTTAACCTCGTCGGCAATCCGCTCGACCCCTGGCCCACACGCCACCAGTGAATCCGTATCGCCGCACGACGGACATTTTTCAGGCTCCTTCATCGAATAGCCGCAATGGTGGCAATGCAGATGATGGGTCCGCTTGTGCTCGACTAGCCACGCCGTACATTTCGGACATTCGATCCGGTGCCCGCACGTCCGGCACAAGGTCAACGGCGCAAACCCACGACGGTTCAGGAACAACAACACCTGTTCATGCTTTGCCAAAGTCAATTCCATTTCATCGCGCAAAACAGGGGAAACGAAATGCTGCCGCTCCGGCTTGTCAACACGCAGATCGAGAATTTTGATCTCCGGCTTGTCTGCCCCGCCATAGCGATCGGGGAGTTGCAAATGCGTATACCTCCCGTCCCACACATTTTGCAAAGTCTCCAGTGACGGCGTCGCCGAAGTCAACACCACTGGAATTTTTTGAATGTGCGCCCGCACCACCGCCATATCGCGCGCGTGATAGATAATGCCCTCTTCCTGCTTGTACGCGGCATCATGCTCTTCATCGACAACAATCAGGCCCAGATCGGCATAAGGAAGAAAGAGCGCAGACCTCGCCCCCACAATAACCTTGCTCGCTCCCATCGCCACGCCGCGCCAAGTCACGCGCCGCTGCGCCGGAGTCATCGACGAATGCCACAATGCGGGCGCGACACCAAAGCGCGAGGAAAACCGCGTGATAAACGAATTCGAAAGCGCAATTTCCGGCATCAAAATCAGAACCTGTTTGCCTGTCCGCAAACATTCGGCAATCGCTTCGAAATAAACCTCCGTTTTCCCCGATCCGGTCACACCATCGAGCAAAAACGGATGAAACGCTGCCTTTGAAACTGCCTCGACAATCTGCGCTGCCGCCTTTGTCTGATCCGCCGTCAAATCCTTATGCGCAAAATCGGGGTCGGGATTCGCACACGGAACCTTGGCGAACAGATCAACCGCTTCGACCACACCATGCTTCAGCAAAGTCTTGATGACCGATGTCCCGACTTCCGCCTGCTTGGATAATTCCGAAAGCCGCCTCGCCATCCCGTCCGATAAAACCTCGACGACTTTCTTTTGCATCTCATTAAGATCAATGACTTTTGACCCGAGAATATACCCCGTTAAAGGCTGTGGCGGTTCCAACGCCTGCGGCACGGATACAGCCATTTTCAAAACCGCCCCGCGCTGTGCCATATTATACTGCGCAACCCAATCGACGAATGACCGCGTCGTTTCATCCATCGGCGGCACATCATATTTCTGGATCACGGATTTCATTTTGGATGCCGGAACTTCGGACGCATCGGGAAATCCCCACACCACGCCCTGCACAGCCCGCGGTCCAAGGGGAACCAGCACATAATCCCCCGTCTCAAGCCCCATTCCTTCGGGCTCAAGATAATCATAGGTTTTCCCCATCGGGGAAGTCACCAGAACCGCGCAAATCCGCATCTTGATTTCCTGTAGCAAGAAGGGCATGATGCCTCCGGAATTCCCTAAAAACAAGATAAAGGACTGAAAAAGATGAAATTTTTTGTAGATACCGCCGATATTGACGAAATCCGCGACCTGGAATCGACCGGCCTTCTGGATGGTGTCACGACCAACCCGTCTCTGGTGATGAAATCGGGCAAGCCCTTTATTCCCTTGATCGAGGAAATTTGCAAAATTGTTTCAGGCCCCGTGAGTGCCGAGGTCGCCTCGACCGATTATGAGACGATGTGGAAAGAAGCCGACAAACTTCGCCAGATCGCCGATCACGTGGCGGTCAAAGTTCCATTGACTCCGGCAGGTCTTAAAGTCTGTAAACGCCTCTCCGACGAAGGCACGATGGTCAACGTCACGCTGTGCTTCTCGGCTGCGCAAGCCATCCTCGCTGCCAAAGCAGGAGCTGCGTTCATTTCCCCGTTCGTCGGTCGCCTTGACGACATTGGCTCCGACGGCCTGACGCTTATTCAGGATATCGTCGGCATCTACGACAACTATCCCGACTTCCAGACCGAAGTTCTGGTGGCTTCGGTCCGTCACCCGATGCACATCATCGAAAGCGCCAAGATGGGTGCCCACGTTGTCACCTGCCCGCCATCTGTCATCCGTCAGCTTTACAACCATCCGCTGACGGATAAAGGTTTGGCCGCCTTCGTCGAAGACTGGAAAAAAACCGGCCAATCGATTTTGTAAGAAAGGAAAAGAACCATGATGACTAATTTTCGCATCTTGACCATTTCTGCACTTCTGATTTCCACACTTGCCCTTGCTGCTTGCAACACCGTCCGCGGCGCAGGTGAAGATTTGGAACGCGCAGGCGAAGCCATCCAGAAATCGGCAAAATAAGTTCAACTTTTCCGTTCCAAACCATCAAATTTCCCCGACTTGGGGAAATTTTTATGTCTTCAGCGCAAATCATGTTACACTTCGCCAAATAACTCCGAACGGCCCGAATATGTCTGAAAAATCGAACCCCTCACCCAACCTTTCCGAACAGGATGTCATCACCTGGCTCAAGGCGCATCCGAACTTTCTGAAAGACAATCCCGACATGGTGGACATTCTGCATCCACCAAAGCAAAATGGCGGCAAGGGCGTGGTCGATTTCCAATCCTATCTGATCGAGCGCTTGAAAGCCGACAAAACCGAAGCAATTGAAACCGCCCGCGGCATAGTCGAAACCGCCCGCCACAACATGAACAACCAGACACGCATCCACGCTGCCGTGTTGCGTTTGTTAGAAGCCCCGAATTTCGAAACCTTTATCGACTCACTGACAGGTGATTTAACCGCTTTGCTTGATGTCGATATCACCACGCTGGTCGTCGAAAGCGACGGCGACAAGATTCCGCAAATTGCCACTGCCGGATTGCGCATCGTTCCCGAAGGCACACTGGGCAAATGGCTGGCTGGGAAACCAATTTTGCACCAATCCGATATCGGCGGGGTCGAAGCGATCTACGGCGCAGGCGCATCCCTCGTCCGCTCGCAAGTCTTGCTAAAAATCGACATCGGCCCCGGCGCACCGCCTGCAATTCTCGCCTTCGGCTCGCGCGATCCAAATCAATTCCAACCGGGCCAAGGAACGGAACAAATCACCTTCCTGGCACGTGTAATTGAAAGATTGTTCAGATCATGGCTCGGCGACACGACGGAATAACCACGACCCTGACCTTATCCGCCGCGCCCGATCTCTTGAACCAGATCGACCGCTGGACGACGTGGCTCAAAATCGAAAAGAACGTCTCGCCGCATACGCTGCGCGCCTACCAGTCCGACATCGTACAATTTATAGATTTTCTGCACAATCATTACGAAGAAACAGTGGGCCTTGATAAACTCTCGGAAACATCTCTGGCCGATTTCCGCTCATGGCTCTCACGCAAAAGCATGGACGGTCTTGCAGCCTCGTCGCGCGCCCGTTCTTTATCGGGCGTCAAAAACTTTCTGAAATGGCTCGATAAAAACGGCGTGATGCACAACGCGCAAATCGCAAGCGTCCGCACGCCGAAATTGCCGCACAAACTCCCCCGCCCGCTCGAACAGCCGCAGGCCTTCCGCCTGCTGGACAATGAAGGTGATAACTGGACAACCCTGCGCGACAAAGCCCTCTTCACTTTGCTCTATGGCTGCGGCTTGCGGATCAACGAAGCCCTCTCACTTGACATCAAAGACTTGCCACGAGACGGATTCCTGCGCGTGATGGGCAAAGGCCGAAAGGAACGCCAAGTCCCCGTGCTTGAAATTGTAGAGCACACGATTCAAAAATACCGCGCCGACTGTCCCTTCGCCGAAACGCCAGACCGTCCGCTCTTTATGGGCGAACGTGGGGGACGACTTCATCAAGGTGTCGCACAAAAATCTATGCGCGATCTGCGTGGTGTGTTGGGTCTACCTGAAACGGCAACACCTCACGCCCTGCGCCACAGCTTCGCCACACATCTGCTGGAAAACGGCGCAAATTTAAGAGAGATTCAGGAATTGCTGGGCCACGCCTCGCTCAGCACCACTCAAAGATACACGGAAGTCAACGCTGCCGAGCTGATTAAAATCTACAAATCCGCTCACCCGCGGTCGAGCACGAAATAAAACGCGCGCAGATTGCCGTTACCCACACACAATCCCATCTTGCCTTCACAAGCCGCACAATTGGCGGCGCTCACCGCATTCGCGCCGGTTTTGAACATAGCAAGAATATCCCCTGACTCGGAGGGGACCGTATCACTTCCCGTCAAAGACCTATTTAATTCCTTGCACGTTGCTTCGGGAACAGCAATCAACGTCATCAACAACTCCGTACCACTGCCACCAATACCATCGACACTATTTGACAAGAAATTCCACTCGGTCGTCGTCGCTTCCGTCGGATCGTCAAGCGTAGCCCATACAGGAATATAAGTCACCTTACCGCCCTGCGGATGAAAAATCTTCATCGTATGTGGAGAGGTGGAATAAGCAGGCTCATCGCCCGGAATGACAAAATCAACACTTGATGAAGCACCGCCGCTGCTGACTTTCATTTCCTGAACCGCCGAGCGCACCGACTGAACAAAATTGAGAACGGACGTCGCTTCAAGCTGTGCCTTATCTTGATTGACAGCGTTGGACGTCCCCTCGCTGACCCGCAACCCTTGGGTCACGGCATAACTCAACGCCGCAAAAATCATGGTGATGATCAGGACAAGAATAAGCGCACTGCCATGCTCGGAATATCGTCTCATATATGAATTGGTCTCCCCAGAACGGCCAGCGCGGCCTCTTTTACCACTTCCTCAAGCGTCGGATGGGCATGACAGGTGCGCGCAATATCCTCGCTACTACCCGCAAATTCCATGACGGCAGTTACCTCGGCAATCAATGTCCCCGCTTCCGGCCCGATAATGTGGCACCCCAGAACACGGTCGGTTTTGGCGTCCGCCAAAATTTTGACAAACCCATCAACGGCATTCATCGCGCGCGCGCGGCCATTCGCCATAAAAGGGAACTTGCCGCTTTTATAGGAAACTCCTGCCGCCTTCAATTGATCTTCCGTCTGCCCGACAGAGGCCACTTCCGGCCAAGTATAAACAACACCGGGGATCAGATTATAATCAATATGGCCCGACTGACCGGCGAGCATCTCGGCCAACACTACGCCTTCATCCTCGGCTTTATGCGCGAGCATCGGTCCAGCGATCACATCGCCAATTGCATAGATACCGGCCACGTTCGACTGGAAATGTGCATCGGTTTTCACGCGTCCACGCTCGTCACGCTCGACCCCCACGGCCTCGAGCCCCAGCCCGTCCGTATAGGCTTTCCGGCCCACGGCCACCAGAACGATATCGGCCTTGATTGTTTCTCCTTTGCCACCGGCAGCAGGCTCGATCTGCAACTCGACGCCTTTCTTGTCGGCCTCGGCCTTGACGACCTTGGTCGATAGTTTGAACGACATGCCCTGCTTGGTCAGGATTTTCTGCATCTCTTTGGATATCTCCGAGTCCATCGTCGGCAGAATGCGGTCCATATATTCGATAACGGTCACTTCCGATCCCAGACGCCCCCACACGGCACCAAGCTCCAGACCGATCACGCCGCCACCGATCACGACCAGCTTTTTGGGCACTTCATCCAGTTCCAGTGCACCGGTTGACGAGACAATCCGTTTTTCATCAAGCGTCAATCCGGCCGGCACAGCCACATCCGATCCGGTCGCAATCACGATATTCTTGGTCTGATAAACCGTTCCGCCGACATTCACCTGTCCGGCGGCAACGATCTTGCCTGCACCTTTCAACCAATCGACCTTGTTTTTCTTGAACAGAAATTCGATACCCTTGGTATTGGACTCGATCACGGATTTTTTGTGGCCCATCATCCCATTGAGATCGAGCTTCACACCGGAAACACGGATTCCCATTTTATCAATCTCGGATTTGACTTCATGAAATTTTTCGGACGCCGAGAGCAAAGCCTTGGACGGAATACAGCCGACATTGAGGCATGTCCCGCCAAGCGTCGCACGTTTTTCAACGCACGCGACTTTCATCCCGAGCTGGGCGGCGCGAATGGCACATACATACCCCCCCGGGCCGGCACCGATAACGATAAGATCGTACGAAGAGGAAGTTTGGGAAGTAGACATAACATCTCCTGAATGAATAGCTCGCTAAGCCTATTCAAAGGAGAGCTTTTTGGCAAGATGCTTATGCGACTTTGGGGAGCCGAATGGAAACAACATTTTGCGCGGCAAATGGCGGCAGTTCTTTGGGGTCCGTAATCAGGGGGAAGGACGGCACAAATAAATGCCGCTTGCTGATCCTCTCGTCATTGATTGAACGACGATGCCAATCGGCCTGCGTAACAAGTTCGCCAACAGTCATAACGACACTCGACGTATCAAGAGAAGACAGATGTCCGAAATGCTCGATATACGCATCCCAAATACCCACTTGCCCCCCATTGTTTCCCTTAACCATCTGGTTAAAGATCATTCTGCGGGTTTTCTTCTTTGCACTATTCGAGCTATTGGATGCCACATCAATCTGGACATCCAGATCCTCTTCACAGGTTCCTATTCCGCCGCCGAAATCGACCGCCAGATTTGTCTGCACCAGATCGTAACGACGCCCTTCGATATTGGGATAGGAGTAATGTATGACATCGCGCTTCAAAACCTGAATATCGGAAGAAGGAATATACTTCCCTTCAATAGATTCTGTTTCATGACACTGGATCAGGATAATCTGGTTGGGGAACATATGCCCTCTCTCGCGCAAGACCTGCTTTCCACGCAGGAACCCTTCGGCCAGAGCGCGCATAACACCATCATTGCCGCCCCCGACTTTTAAGGACATTCCGTTAATGGCAAACAGATACGCGGATTGATAGGCTTTCTCGATAAACTCTTTATGGGTACTCTTTGCCGAGCCGAATCCGGTAACCATATAAGGGCCTCTATGCTCGTGCTTGCGGCTCCTTCTTCTTTTTTCCTCTTTGTATTCGATTTTATGGGGTCTGAACCTTTCAAAATACTTGCCGATGGCATCCGCGGACTCTTCAGGTCCGTTTGTCAAAGTCACAATATCTTCAATTTTTTGTCCAACCAGCCCGACACTCTTTAAGGACTTCACGACCTCGATAAATTTGTCGGCAAAAGGTCCGCGCTCCATAATAACCAGCGGAGCGGATTCCAAAAGAAGCTGACGCCTGACTGCACCCGAGAACGTCAGTAGATAATGGTAAAGCTCGGCAGTCCCGCCGGACAACTCCGTATCGGCTGGAATATAAAGCACATCGGAATCATCGAGCAGTCTTTTAACCCCTGCCCTATGAACTCTGGCGCTCATATCAAAGCTCCGGACAAGACTTAATTCCGCGTGACGCCCTCCCCGTTTCTCCGGAACAAAAGAATCCGGACGGAATTTCCACCAGATGTCCGGCCCTTGCCTGGTACGGACACCCATATCCTTCAGATGTTTGAGCATGGTATAATATTGGTCCGTCCCGCTCGGTCCAGTTAACATCTGCGGAACACCGATCATAATGCGGCGTAGCTTGTCCGCAGGACCTCCCAACTCCGCCGAGGGAAGCTCGCCATGCGCCTGCGCCATCAATCTGCTAAAACTCAACACATTGGGGCCGCTCATATACCATCCGGGAATTTCAGCACGGCTCAACCCTTTTTCAGTATCAGCGAGAAGAACATGATCTGTTTCGGCGACCTTCTCTATCGTGTTCGGCGGGTATCGAGGGTCTTCAAGCAGGCCGAGTTTTTGAGTCGACCCGACCGCAAAAACATGATAGGCGGCAATTTCATGTATGATATCCTCATCGGACCCGAATTCGCCACTCGCTTTCATTTCCTCGAACAAATCGAAAAAGCTCCCGACAGAGATACTCATATTGATTGAAGTATCAAAGGAACAAAGATCATTGATCGTGAAATCGGGGTCACTCTCGCAAACTTCTCTGGCCTTTTTAAAGACGCGGGTAACGGCAGTATCCATGCCAACCGCCTGCTTGAGGGGAGCCAACTCAACACCCGGTCCGGCCTGAATCGGATTCATGACATCAACGGTTTCCGGAAAACAAGTCCCCGAAAAGAAATCTATATAACGTCTGCCCTCCATATTTTCCATGAAAAAGGCATTGCCGCCATCGTTGGTCATGACATTGAGATGCAAAGGATCCTCAAGACCAAATCGCTCGGCCCTTTCAACAAAATCCTTCCGGCCCATATTCTTGAGCAACGTCAACATATTGGACATTTTGATATAGGCATTCCCCGCATAGGAGTATTGCTCTTCCGGAGGAATCAGATATCTGCCGATCACGTTCATCGCCAGCTTGAGCGGCAAACCGAATTTTCTCTCCGAAGCTTCTTTGATTTGCCCCGATTTGATCGTATCCGTAGTACCGAAGATATTTCCCGAACAGACTTCATCCTGTTGATCGGATAGGGGCAAATAAACCTCTGCTGGTTTGATTTTGGAACCGAAATCAAGCTCGGCAAGAAGTTCTGCCGTTTGCGACGCATTCCGCGAAAAATGCACCCCATATTCTTCAAGATAGGACAGCATGTCGAGGTCGTCAGATACGTCACCGAAAATTTCCGTCCAGAACTCCGGATTCTGGACAATAATAGGCCGCTGGCTTTCCACATAGGAAGACTCACCATCCATGCGCTCGGCCAAAAGGGCCATTGCTTGCCACAAAGAAGCCAAATCGCCTTTTGTCAGGACAGCAACCTTACCGTCCGGAATATTCGCAAACTCTCCCCAGCGCCAATCGAGACGACGCTCGCGGTGAACACCAAGAACTTCAAAATCACAAACATTTTTTCCCTGATCGAGAACGGCCCGCTTCAAAGCGTCGGCTTGCTGGAAAAGAGCTTCGAAAGGCACGTGGATGGAGGAATTCCCCATAAACTTCCTGTTTACCCCTTCATGTTCAGGAAGTTCGATCAGACTTTGCGCTTCATAAGCCGTAAAAAAACCCGCGTGCATGCGGGTCAAAAAAGCCACCAGAGTCTCGGCGAAACCACTTGGCATCATGGCCGAATCGAGCTTCTGCCCCGAAAGCAGCGCTCCAGCTAACCCTCTGTAAAGTTTAAACTTTTCTAGCAACTTAATGCGAGGCATAAACTTAACTCCCTGTTTTTTTGCTGTGCAAACTTATTACACTATGTCAAACCGATAAGGCAAGATAAATTTGACACAAGCCTAAAAAAGTCGGACAAAAAAGACAATGTATATAACGTCACACCTCGGGCATCATTCACAACATGTTGACTCCTCCCTTTACCGCCACACAGTCCGCGGTGGACATCGTGTCCACCAGCCCTCACCCTGACAACAAAGTGGCAGCCTGCCTGTTCACCGATAAGTTGCAAGTCGCCAGAACCAACGAATGGCCGGATAGCATTACAAAACATATCGGCCACGAAACCCGCATCGGGGATTCAAGCGGCACGCTTCACGCCGAAGTGAATTGCATCCTCCACTTTAGCGGGAAAACAGACAAAGCATCACTTTCCATCACTGATCCCTGCTGCCCGAACTGCGCGAAAGCCATTGCGGAATCAGGCATCAAGAAACTCTATATCGACCACAAAGGCTTCCAGAAAGATTTTGCCACGCGCCGCGGAGAAGAGTTCAAGGACATGTCACTGAGCATTATGGCCCATGCCGGCATTGCCATCTATAAAATCAACCGCAAGGAACAAACCCTTGCCCCGATTTTCGAACCGGACTCGTCCTATATTCCACCCGAAGACAATCCGATTGAAATCAAACCCGGCGGATCAACAGATCTACAGACCCTTATCAACTCTGTTCATGTCAAACACGAACGGTGGGGGTGTGCTCTGGCAACGGATAAAGACGGAAGCAAATTTTCTCTTGTCGCTTCGACCCACCCTGCCATCGGCTATTCGGGAGACACTCCGGACACGGAAGGAAAATACGATTTTTATTTAGAGCCATTAAGCCGCCTCCTCTTCGGAGCCGCCCGCCACGGATTGAAACTGATTGACGGACAAATCTGGGTCTCGACCCTTCCCACCCCGCGCGAGCTGGTCAACTTCGTCGGCGCAAACCTGCACAAACTCGCCATCGGCGAAATGTCATCAGCAAAAAAAGACTCTTCATTTGCCGCACAAAAAATTCTGGAAGAAAACGGAATCGTCGAATTCAAAGAGCAAAAAAGATAAACTTAAACTCGCTCTGATGTGGCGAAAATGGTGTTTTTCGAGAACCGGACCGGAAGCGCAGATAAAGCACCATTTGCAGCCCATCAGAGTAGAGTTTAAAACAACCCCTGATGATGACGCTTAATCATCTCGGCAATATCTTCTTCGGAAAATTCGAACGCACGGGCGACTTCTTCAATAACCACTTCGCGCAACAAAGACCCGAGATCGTCCCCCGTCTCGCACCACAAATCAAGAACCGGACGGCGATAAACCAGAAGCCGGTCGTCATCATTGGCAACTTTCTTTTGAACGCCCGGAGAAATTTCCTTGCCCGAGTGATAAAACGCCAAAAGCTCGTACGGAGAGTCAAGCTCCATATCCTGTTCCATCGCTTCATCGGGAAATTCTTCAATCTGAACCTCGAGGTCTTCACATTTTTCAACAAGCTCGTCGGGGAGCGCCTCGATAATCAGGCGAGCCAAAACCGAAAGGTCGTCCGCACTGGGCGGAGTGGAAAAATTCATGATGATTTCCTGTCTGGATGCGGCTTTTGCGCTCATCACTAAACCTTCTCAAAGAATCAATTGATAGACTGAGGTTAACTCAAACCGGGGGGAGATGCAAACCCCGCCCTGCGGGTAACGGCAATTCCTTGTCCGAATGAGACTGATCGGAAAGTACATAAGGATTGAGGTGGCCTGACGCCGATACAAAAGGAAGCAAGCTCGGCTTGCCGCCGAAGATATTGATAAAGCTTTTATATCCCTCATGCCCCTCAAGGCGGGGATATATATAAAGATCTTTCTTTTCCACATATGCCATCCGCGTATTCGGGTCGGCCACGATACCTGAAAGAACTGTTACTAACCGATTAAACCGTTTGGCTAGCACAGCCTCGGTCTCTCCTTCCCCCCAATAAACGGCAACCACTTTCGGCATCTTTTCAGGAAACGGGACTGCCTTTTTCTTCTCAATCAAATGCTCCCGCCTTAACAACTCGCGGTGAAGATTGCCGAAAATTGGACTACCGTCCCGCTCGACGAGAAGAACGAAATCAATATCCGAAGCCTGCTGCATCCAATGAAAAAACTTTTTGGCATAGGACGGATGTATTCTGGTGGAAGCGTCTATCTGTTCAAAATCAACACCGAATCCGACTTGATCCTGCAAAAAAGCAAGCCCTTGATCCGAATAGGCAGCTTCATCAAAAGCAAATTTTAAATTCACACGGTGCTGGGAGCGTTCTTGCAACCAGTCAAAGAGTCTTTTTTGATTCTGTTCTCCATATGCCTCGCCCGCCCAGATTGCAGTTGGCAGCAAAAAAGGATAACGGCGCTGAAGTATCTCTTTACCATTGTCCCGTTGTAAAATTCTGTGAATCTCTTCAACCGAAACGTAATCCGGCGAACCGCCATCGGTGTAAAAACGCTGGGCCAGAAGTTCTTCTGCCAAAGCCGTTTCTGGTATGTGTGTAATCAATTCGTTCATTATCATCGCCGTTTTATTTGCGATAATACACAAGGCTCGGAATTTCAAGAAAAAAATCAGATCGTCAGCTTTTCGGCCTGCGGCATTTCGTCCAGTCGGGCCAGAACGTCGTCGATAAACGGCATAGCTGCCTGTGTTCCGCGTTTGAGACAGGTCAGGCTTCCGGCCACACTGGCGATACGCATCGCCTCGGGGAGGGATTTGCCGTCATGAATCGCGGCGGCAAACATCCCGCAATAGGCATCGCCCGCACCGGTAATATCGACCACCTCGCTTTGCTCAAGCGGCATAATTGGAACGGCCCAGACTTCGCCGTCTTTGGTCACGGCCACCGAGCCTTTGGACCCCAGCGTAATCAGACAGGTCATTTGCCCTTCGACTGCCAAAGCCTGTGCCAGCTTGAGGGCATTTCCCTCGACGCGGAGTTGCAATTTTTCAGCAATCTGCCGCGCCTCGATACTGTTCACAATCAAGTAATCGAGATGCCCCAGCGCCCGCTTCGGAATCATGATAGCCGGAGCCAGATTGAGGATAGTGATAAGCCCCGCCTCATCTGCACGTTCCAGAAGCGTCATCGTCTGGTCGAGTGGCAATTCCATCTGCATCAGCAAAACGTTTTGTTTGATCAGAATTTCATCGGGCACCTGATCGTGAATAGCTTCGACGTTGGCGCCGGACATCACGATGATCTGGTTTTCACCTTTACTGTCCTTGGCCACCATCGCGCATCCGGTCGGGTGGGTATCGGAATAGGCAACACCCGACACCATCACGCCCTGACCTTTGAGCGAGTCGCGCACCGTCCTGCCGTAATTGTCATTGCCCACACGGCCAATCAGCGCAACCTTGGCCCCATAACGCGCGGCGGCCAAAGCCTGATTGGCCCCTTTCCCGCCGGGGGTCAGAATATAATCCGTAGACAACACCGTCTCGCCCGGGACAGGCAATTTGTCCAGCGAGATCGAAAAATCCATATTCAGGGAGCCAAAAACGATAATCATAAGGAATCATAACACAAAACTCTTAACGACCCACTCTTAAAATTGAAGTTAAGAATAATTCTCACAACTTGTATTTGGTTTTGCGTCCAAACATCCTTATAAAAGAACAGAAACCAAGAGGGTAAAGAATGGACTACCGCACCTATTTCGACCGCCGCATCGCTGATTTGAAAAACGAAGGCCGCTACCGCATCTTTGCCGATCTGGAAAGGATTGCCGGAAAATTTCCCCAAGCGCTCTACCGCTCCCCCGACGGATCGACCCGCGAAGTCACGGTGTGGTGCAACAATGATTATCTCGGCATGGGGCAACACCCGGTTGTTTTGAAAGCCATGCACGACGCAATTGATCGTTCCGGCGCAGGCGCCGGCGGCACGCGCAATATTTCGGGAACAACACGCTACGTTGTCGATCTTGAAGACTCTCTCTGCGATCTCCACCGCAAGGAAGCCTCGCTGGTTTTCCCCTCAGGCTACACCGCCAACGAAGGCGCACTTTCGACCATTCTGAGACTCTTGCCCGAATGCGCGGTCTTCTCCGACGAGCTTAACCACGCCTCGATGATCCATGGAATTCGTCAGGGCAACTGCCAGAAATTCATCTACCGCCACAACGATATGGGCCACCTCGAACACCTACTTAAAAACGCACCATCCAACGTGCCGAAATTGATTGTCTTTGAATCGGTCTATTCGATGGAAGGCGACATCGCCCCGATTGAATCAATCTGTGATCTCGCCGAACGCTACGGCGCGATGACCTACCTCGATGAAGTTCACGCCGTGGGCGTATACGGACAACGCGGCGGCGGTGTCGCCGACGAACGCGGCCTGTTGGATCGCATTGATATTCTGGAGGGAACCTTCGGCAAAGCCTACGGCTTGATGGGCGGATTCATCACCGCCAATGCGTCGATCATCGACGCGGTACGCTCCTACTCCGGCAATTTCATTTTTACAACTGCCCTGCCACCCGCTTTGTGTGCCGGAGCATTGGCCAGTGTCGAACATCTCAAAACCTCGCAAGTCGAACGCCAAGCCATTCGCGCGAACGTCAAACTTCTGAAATCATCCCTCGACGAAGCTGGTCTTACCTACATGAAAGGCGAAAGCCACATCACGCCATTACTGGTGGGGGATTCCGTGTGCTGCAAAGCCATTACCGACTGGCTGATGGACGCGCATAACATTTATATCCAGCCGATCAACTATCCGACTGTACCTCGCGGAACAGAGCGGATGCGCCTCACCGCCACCGCAGTCCATAAACCGGAACATATTTCGAAACTGGTCGGAGTTCTAAAACAACTCTGGGCGGACAACCACGGCGTCATCACCAATATGCGCGTAGCCTAGGATTTCGTTCGGATATAATCCCTAGCCCACTCCAACCGCCCGAGCATTTTATCAAGCGCCGCCATGGTCTTGGTAAGGTCGTGCGTCCGGTCCCCCATCCACACGTATAAAACCCATCCATATCCGGCACCGAGCGCCAAGACGTTCGCCAATCCCTTCAGACCACGCGTCTCGACCTCTGCCGCACGCATATAATTTTCCAGTGAAGAAAAATAGAAATTCAGATCAGAAAATTTCTCGCAATGATTCCAGCCGAACGATTTGATAAAAGATGCATGCGCCGCGCGATGTTCGCTCATCGCGTCGAACCGCTCCATCAGAACATCGAATAACGTATCCCGCTTCGAGGCACGCGCATCGACTTTGTAATTTTTCAAAACCTCATGATCCATCTCGCGCACGATATGCCGGATGATATCGGCCTTTGCAGGGAACACATCGCACACCTCATCCACCGCCATCGTGGCGCGCTGTGCAATATCCACGTATGACACAAACTCCCACGCCTCATGTGCAGCCGCACTCAACGCGGCGTTAATAACGCGCGCGCGACGGTCGGGTTTTGGGTGTTGGCCTTTGGCTTTGGACATGTTAGAGACTTAATCCGAAACATTTAAATTTTCAATCGGCAAAAAGGATTAGGGATTATGACCTCCAAATACGGCGTAACAGCGATTGGCAACGCAATTGTGGACATTCTGGCTACCACCACCGACGAATTCATCGACTCTCAGGTGCAATTCGGCATGACCCGCGGCGCAATGACGCTGATCGACGAACACCGCGCAAAGGAACTCTACGGATTGATGGGTCCGGCCACCGAAGTCTCCGGCGGCTCAGCCGGCAACACCATGGCAGCCTACGCATCGCTGGGGGGCAAAGGAGCCTTCATGGGCAAAGTGGCAAATGACCAGTTGGGAAAGGTCTTCACCCACGACATGAATGCCATCGGCGTCCATTTCGACACGCCCTCGCTTCACAATGGCCCCGCCACTGCACAATGCCTGATCTTGGTAACCCCCGACGCGCAACGCACGATGAACACCTTTTTAGGGGCCTCCACCCAACTCACACCCGACGACATTGATGAATCGCTGATCGCCGCGTCTGAAATCACCTATCTCGAAGGCTACCTCTTCGACCAGCCAGAAGCCAAAGCTGCCTTTATCAAGGCCGCCGAACTGGTGAAAAAACACGGGAAAAAACTGGCACTCACCCTCTCCGACCCGTTCTGCGTCGTCCGCCACCGCGACGACTTCCGCAAACTTGTGGACAACCATGTGGACATCCTGTTTGCAAACGAAGAAGAAATCAAAGAACTGGCCCAAATTTCCGATGTGGAACAAGCGCATAAATCCATCGCCGCAAAATGCGACATCAGCATCGTGACCTTGGGGAAAAACGGCTCGGCTATCGCTGCGGGAAATGAATACATCCACGTAGACGCCATTCCTCCTGCGCAATTGGTAGACACGACCGGCGCAGGCGATGCATACGCCGCTGGATTCTTGTTCGGCCTGACAGAAGGAAAGCCGCTCGCAGAGTGCGGGCGGCTTGGATCGCTATCGGCATCCGAGGTCATCAGCCACATGGGCCCACGACCTGTCCGACCGCTTAAATCCCTGCTTTAATATTCGTCCAAAATGGGGACACCGGCCTTAAACTTCGATGTTTTAACCGACAGCGAGGATTTGACGGATGCCACATTGGGGCTTTCCAGCAACTGATTGGTCAGGAAGTCTTGATAATCGTCCCAATCGCGGGCAACGATCTTCAAAAGAAAATCGCTTTCCCCCGTCATGACATAGGCTTCACGAACCAGCGGCCATTGCTCGAGCTGACCTTCGAAGCGGCGCAACTCGCCTTCACCTACGGAATTGAGTTTAACCATCGTAAACACCGTCACAGGATACCCCAAAGCGGCATGATTGACGCAAGCATGGTATGATTTAATCAATCCGGCCTCTTCCAGATTGCGCACACGGCGCAAACAAGGCGGCGCGGAAATTCCGGCACGCTTGGCCAGATCGACATTGGTCATCCGCCCGTCCTTTTGCAAATCGCTCAGGATGCGCTGGTCGATTTTATCGAGCTTGACAACACGTGTCTGTTTCACAGATTTATCGAATAGTTTAACGTCTTCGGGTGACTTCATTTTTTGTATTCCTTTTTTCCGGTGGCGTTTATATACAATATTTTAAGAAAATGAAACTTTTTTACAATTGGTTGAAATGACACACCCCTCCTCACCCCCCGATTTGAAAGAAAACCCACGAGTGTGGGTTATAACGGAAGGGATGGCCGGAACCGAAAACCAGTGTTTGGGAGTGGCGGAATCCCTAGGGATCCCCTTTACAACCCACAGAGTTTCCCTGAATCAGCCATGGAAAGCTCTCTCACCTTGGCTGGGATGGGAGCTGTCCGCGACTTTTTGCCCCCCCTTGCTTCCCCCTTGGCCGGATGTGCTGATCGCATCGGGGCGCAAAAGTATTGCTGCATCGCGCTATATCAAAAAACAGAGCTGTGGAAAGACCTTTACCGTCCAGATTCAGGACCCCCGCGTCCCACCCACTCAGTTTGATCTGGTGGCAGTTCCCGAACACGATCCAACGCGCGGAGAAAACGTGATCGTCACCAACGCCACCCCGAACCGCATCACAGCCAAAGAACTCGCCCGCGCGAAAGAGGAATTTGCGTACCTGTTTGAAAAACTGCCCGCCACACGCATCGCCGTCATGATTGGCGGATCGACCAAAACATACAAAATCACGCAAGACGATATAAACACCATAATGGGACGCATTCTGCCGCTCTCCCGCGCAAACAGCCTGATGATCTCGACCTCGCGCCGCACGGGGGACGACAACACGGCGCGGCTCAAAAAGAAACTCGACATTCCGCACGTTTATTTCTGGGATGGGGGCCATCCAAACCCCTACATGGGTATGCTCGCATGGGCCGACGTAATTTTAGTGACCAACGACTCCACCTCTATGATCTCCGACGCTGCCACAACCGGAAAACCTGTTTACGTCCTGCCACTGGTCAAAACCACTTACCGCCAGCAACTGCTGGTCGACAATCTGGAACGCTACGGGGCCATCCGCCCCTTTTCGGGAAAAATCGACCACTGGACCTACCCGCCCTTGAACGATTCGGCAGCCATTGCCGCCGTCATCCGTGAAAAAAGTGGCCTCTTTGTAAAATAACCTTTACCAAACCTCTTTCTCACATTAAATCAATCCTATCATGACAAAAGAACATATCTCGACCAAAGTCCTTATCATCGGTTCCGGCCCTGCCGGATACACCGCAGCCATTTACGCCGCCCGCGCCAACCTGAATCCCGTCCTTGTGACCGGAATGGAACAGGGCGGACAATTGACCATCACCACCGACGTGGAAAACTATCCCGGCTTTGCCGACCCCATTCAGGGTCCGTGGCTGATGGAGCAAATGAAGGCGCAAGCCGAACATGTCGGCACCAAAATGCTGATCGACACGATCACCTCGGTCGATTTCACCAAGCGCCCCTTCACCGCAACGGGTGACTCAGGCAACACCTACACGTCTGAAACAGTGATTATCTGCACGGGGGCCAAAGCCCGTTGGCTGGGTCTTCCGTCTGAAAAAACCTATCGCGGTTTCGGCATTTCCGCTTGCGCGACTTGCGATGGATTTTTCTATCGCGGCAAGGAGGTCGCTGTCATCGGTGGCGGAAATTCTGCCGTTGAAGAAGCCCTCTTCCTCGCGCAATTCGCCAGCAAAGTCACCCTCATTCACCGCCGCGATTCTCTGCGCGCTGAAAAAATTGCACAAGACCGCTTGTTCGATCATTCGAAAATCGACGTAATCTGGGACAGCGTGGTGGACGACATTCTCGGCAACCCTCCCGGCTCCGGCGGCGATCCGATTGGCGTCACGGGTATCCGCCTTAAAAACACAAAAACAGGCGCGACCACCGATTTTAAAGTGGATGGTGTGTTTGTCGCCATCGGCCACGACCCCGCAACCGAATTGTTCAAAGGCAAAATCGACATGGATAAGGAAGGATACATCCTCACCGCGCCGGACTCGACCGCAACATCTGTTCAAGGCGTGTTCGCCGCAGGGGATGTGAAGGACAAAACCTATCGCCAGGCCGTCACCGCCGCAGGTATGGGCTGCATGGCCGCACTGGAAGCCGACCGCTTTCTCGCTGCCAACGGCCACACCCTTCAGAATGCTGCCGAATAGAGAGCAGGTCCGAAAATGGATTGGGACAAACTCCGCATTTTTCACATGGTGGCCAAGGCCGGAAGCTTCACGCACGCCGGAGAAACGCTGAACCTTTCCCAATCCGCTGTCTCGCGCCATATTTCCTCTTTTGAAGAAGATCTGGGGATTACACTCTTTCACCGCCACGCACGCGGATTGCTTCTGACTGAACAGGGCGAACTTCTCTTCAAAACCACCTCCGAAATTTTTGCCAAGATGGTGATGATCGAAGGCAAACTGAGCGACGCCCGCGACTCTACCGAAGGCCCGCTAACATTGACGATGGTTGAATTCATGGCAACTTCGTGGCTCACGCCGCACCTGCCGGATTTTCACCGTGCCCATCCTGAAATCAACATCTCGCTTCTTCTCGATGATCGGATTTTCAATTTGGGCATGCGTGAGGCGGATGCCGCCATCCGCTTGCACAAACCCGAACAATCGGATTTGATCCAGCGCAGCCTCGGGCACATGAATTTCTCGGTCTGCGCCGGCAAATCCTATCTCAAAAAATTTGGTACACCAAAATCGGTAAAAGACCTTAAAGACCACACACTGGTTGCTTTCCCCGATCAAGCCTTGGTTCCCTATAAAAACCCGAACTGCGTACTGGTCAAAGCCGGCATTGAGATGAGCAACAACCCGAACCTGATTCTCATCAATTCGGTCTCGACCATGTTCGGCGCCATCAAAAACGGAGCCGGCATCGGAGTCGTTCCAAGCTTTATGGCCAAATCGGCCCCTGAAATCGAAGTGATTCTCCCCGATATATCTTGCGATCCTGTGGAAATTTTCTTCGTTTACCCCGAAGAACGCCGCCACTCGAAGCGAATTGCCCTCTTCCGCGATTTCCTGATCGACCGCATTGAAAAATCGGGTTTTTAGCTATCCCTCTGATAATAAATCATATTAAGCCATGCATAAAGCGCATGACTAACATTCTAACAAAACATTGGCATTTTATTTCAACGAAGCATATAACCCCCCGCAGAACCTTTTGGTTCTTTACGTCCCTCGGGACGTAAACCTCCCTGTTCAACTCGCCGGGCAATAGCCCGGTTTTTTTTTGTCCGCCTTTTGGGTACGATAAGAAAAACAGAATCACCCCACACAATGCCCGAAACAAACCATCCATCCAAAAAGAAACCGATTGTCGCCTTATTCAATTACGGCGGCGGGATGCGCGGACTGATCCCCGCCCATTTCATGCAAAAAATCGAAGAGATGACAGGCCTGCACATGGCTGACATGGTTGATGTCTTTATGGGACCGTCCACCGGATCGATTTTGAATGCTGCCCTGAATATCCCCAACCCGCACGACCCGACCCGTCCGAAATTCCGCGCGCGTCATATGGTCCGGTTTTATGAACGCGAAGGACTGCATATTTTCCCGCGCGACTCGTTCCGCTCCTTCCGTAGTATGATCCACGATTTCAACAACCGCACCATGCGCATCGGACAATTGGGCGACTTGCTGAAACACGGCCATTACGAACACGCCAATCTGGGACGGAGTTTGCGCGCGCTTTATGGCCGCAGCAAACTCTCCGACAGTTTAAAGAGCCTCATCATTCCGGTTTACAATATCGAAGGCCATGACCTGACACCCAGACAGGAAAACAGCGATACGCCGCAAACTCCAGTGCATCAGGTCAACACATTTCTCAACGAAGGCGGCCATGCCGTCTGGCTGAAAAACATCCGCTTCGACGACGCTCTCGATCTCGATCCGGTTCCGGTGGTTGATATGTTCGATGCGGTGATGGCCTCAACTGCCGCTCCGACCTATTTCCCCTGCTTCCCGTTCCAGATGAACGACCGCGAAGGCGGAGCCTCGCGCACCATATCCGGCATAGACGGCAGCATCTTCGACAATCCCTGCATTAGCTATATGGGGGCATTGCGCCGCCACCTCCCCAAAGACCGTGACATCATCATGATCGTACTGGGAACCGGATATTTCAACCGCTCCTTCCGCAAGGAAGACTGGAACCGCTTCGGCTCGCTGGGTGTTATCGACCCCAGCAATGACATGCCATTAATCAATGTTTTCTTTTACGCTTCGGAAACGGCATTGCTCGATTCATTCAAACATGAAATGAAAGACAATCTCTACGTCTTCAACAAATCCCTGATTTCCGGTCCTTACAGCCACGAATATCCGAATACGGACATCGACGACGCGTCACCTGAAAACTTGCGCCGCATGAAAAACTTCTTTAAAATGACTCTGGCCGAAAATCGCAAAAGCTTCGACCATGTCTGCAATCTTCTGGTCAAAAACTACGAAGACACACAAAAAGAAGAGAAGGAAGACGACAGCCCCCCTTCTCTCGGTAAACGCCTCAGAAAGAAACTCTGGAAAGACTAGGCTGCTTCCGCTTTTCCTTTAAGCGTCGCACACGCCTTCTGGATACGCACACACGCTTCCTTCAAAGCCTCGGTAGAGGTCGCATAGGAAATGCGGAAATAAGGCGACAACCCGAATGCTTCGCCATGTACGGCAGCAACATTGAACGAGTCCAACAGATACGTCACAAAATCTTCATCGGTTTTAATGACCTTGCCTTCGGGCGTCGTTTTGCCGATACATCCCGCGCAAGATGCGTAAACATAGAACGCACCTTCGGGTGTCTTGCACGAAACCCCTTCCGCAGCATTGAGCATAGTCACAACCATATCGCGACGGGCCTTATAGGTATCGCACTATCCCTTGAGGAACGATTGATCTCCATTAAGCGCCGCCACCGTCGCCGCTTGGGAAACCGAACACGGGTTCGACGTGCTTTGCGACTGGATCACCGCAATCGCCTTGACGATTTCTTTTGGACCCGCCGCATAGCCGATCCGCCACCCCGTCATCGCATAGGCTTTGGATGCGCCATTACAGGTCAACACGCGGTCGAAAAGTTTCGGCTCGACCTGCGCGGGCGTACAAAATTTAAACCCGTCATAAACCAGATGCTCGTAAATATCGTCCGACATCACATAGACATGCGGATATTTCAAAAGCACATCGGTCAATGCCTTCATTTCATCCCATGAATAAGCCGCACCCGTCGGGTTCGATGGTGAATTCAAAATCAGCCATTTGGTTTTGGGCGTAATCGCACGTTCCAAATCTTCAGGTTGCAATTTAAATCCGTTTTCCTCACCGCACGGAACAATGACCGGAGTCCCTTCGGCCAAAAGAGTCATATCGGGATAAGACACCCAATAAGGCGCAGGGATAATGACCTCGTCTTCAGGATTGAGCGTCGCCATCAACGCGTTGTAAAGCACCTGCTTGCCACCCGACCCGACCGTGATATTCGCGCGCTCATAATTGAGGCCGCTATCGCGTTTGAACTTCGCGATAATCGCATCCTTGAGCGCGGGCGTGCCGTCCACCGCCGTATATTTCGTCTGCCCCGCTTTGGCCGCCGCGTGCGCCGCCTCGACTATGAAGTCAGGCGTATTGAAATCAGGCTCCCCCGCCCCAAGGCCAATCACATCCTTTCCAGCCGCCTTAAGCTCTGCCGCGCGGGTAGTCACAGCAATAGTAGGGGAAGGTTTGATCCGGCCAAGGCGAGATGCAATAAGGGAAGACATGATAAATCCTTTCGATTGAAGACAGGATTAACCTAGAAAAAATCGCCCGCCACGGCAAGAGGGTTTAAAACGCATCGCTGCGGATAAGACCGGAAATCCGGTCGATTTCGGGCAAAAACGGGACAGAAAAGTCAACGCCCAGCCTGTCAAACCACTGTTTCATCGGCAAAAGAACTGGATGTTCGAAGTCTCTGAGAATATGCGTCTGCAAAGTCGGAACCAGAGTCATCAAACGCGTCTTTTTGTCCCGCACCGCCAGTTTGATCGCCTGACCGATCACACGGAAATGGAATTGAGCCGCCAGAACCGGATACCACGCCAGAAAGGCTTCTTTACTCTCGCCACTCAATTGGGAAGAAAAGAGATCAAGACACTCTCCCCTGGTTTCATCCGGAACAATTCGCCGCGCATCCTCGAGTAAGTTCACCAGATCATAAGGCGCAGGCCCCATCATCGCGCCTTGAAAATCGAGGAGGCCAACCTGCCGGTATCCGGCGCGGTCAGCGAGATACATCAAATTGCCTGGATGAAAATCCCCATGCAAAAACCGCCGCGGAGCGCGGGGCAATTTACGCTCTATCTCCGCCCACACGCCCAGATATTCGTCAACCAGACCGTCCGGATTTTTCCGCCCCAGAACAGCCGGAACATACCAGTCAATGACGCGCTGCCGCCCCTTATGGACGTGGCTTTTGGTATAATCGGGAAGATCGACAGCAACATATTCGGTTTTATTGTAAAGATGCACCAAACACTGGACCGCAATCCGGTACATATCTCTGGCGCGCGGGCCGCTTCCTTCGATCAGGGACGAAAAATCTTCGTTCCCGAAATCCTCGACCAACATCAGCCCATGAGCAAGGTCATAAGAATAAATTTTGGGAACAGAAACTTCAATCGACTCCAGATACCGTCCGATATCCAGAAAATCACGCAGCTTATGCCCCGGCACCGCGCGCGGATCATTATCGTGAACACCGTGAATTAGAATGGCCGTGCGCGCACTTTTCTCAATACGGAATATCTGGCGCTGTGACCAATCCTCACCAACCTGAGAGATCGTCGCGCCACTCCATCCGGCATTTTTCAGGAACTCCGCCCGCTCGAAAACCGACAACGGCATATTGCCCCGCCTTACTTTTTGGTCTTGCTTTTATTGGCCATCAACTTCAAAGCGTTGACATGCTGCTGCGAAGCTTGCTTCTTGCCCAGACGCGGTGCTGCATCTTCCATCCCGAATTTCGGAACATTAGGGCCGCCCAGCGCTTTGAGAATATCAAGAGCAAACCCAGTCTGGTCATCAGGAATGTTATCGACCACAGGCTTCGAAGGTTTGTTGCGCTCGGCCGCTTTTTTGGCATTCTCCTGAATGGCGATCCGCCCGACCGCATGAGCCACAATCCCCGTCAAATGGGGCTTGGCCAAAGCCATCAACAATTGCGGGTCTTCCATGGCTTTGAGTGCAATGATCTTCTGCGCTTTATTCTGATTGCCCTTGGCATTGGCCAAAGCATCGAGAATGCAATCTTGCAAATAGGACTGGGTCATAAGGCGACTCTCCGGTTACCAGAATATGGTAACACGGGAGCAAAAGATGGCAAAGGATAAAATCAGGCGCAGTTCGCTAAGTCAAAAGCCAGACTCCGCGCCCCTTTTACACGGTCCGCAAGACTGTCCCAGCTCTTGAGAACCGAAATCTTCTGGTCCGGCCGGACCTTGACCGTTCCGGGCTTCCCAGCAATCCATGTAAAAAGTTTCTCTGGGTTTGGTGGCTGGTCTTTATAAAACCGGATGATCGCCCCCTTCGGTCCCGCATCGAACTGCATAATACCCGCCCGTTTGCAATACATCTTGATCCGCACGATCTCCAAAAGGTTATTCACCTCTTCCGGCAACGACCCGAACCGGTCGATCATCTCGGCGCCAAAGGAATCAATATCCTCATCCGAGTCCAGATCACCCAACCGCCGATAAAGGCTCATCCGCGTGCTCAGGTCGCTCACAAAATTTTCAGGGATCAAGACCGACATCCCAAGGTTCAACGTCGGGCTCCATTCATCCGGCACGTCAACTTTATGCCCCTCGCCCGTGCGCACCACAGCGACAGCATCTTCCAGCATTTGCTGATACAGCTCGATCCCGACCTCGCGAATATGGCCCGATTGCGCGTCACCCAGTAAATTCCCCGCCCCGCGAATATCAAGATCATGCGACGCCAATTGGAAACCCGCGCCGAGACTGTCCAGCGTCTCGAAAATCTCCAGACGCTTCATCGCGTCTTCGGTCAATCGTATATTCGCCGGATAGGTGAGATAGGCATAAGCCCTCACCTTGGAACGCCCCACCCGCCCGCGGATTTGGTAGAGTTGCGAGAGACCAAACATATCCGCACGGTGAACAATCATCGTATTGGCCGAAGGAATATCAAGACCCGATTCAATAATGTTGGTCGCGAGCAATACATCATATTGACGGTCATAAAACGCATTCATGCGGTCTTCAAGGTCTGTCGGCGTCATCTGCCCGTGCGCGGAAATCACTTTAACCTCCGGCACCAACTCTTTCAATTGCTGTTCCAACTCTTCCATATCCGCAATGCGCGGGCACACATAAAAACTCTGCCCGCCGCGATAATGCTCGCGTAAAATCGCCTCGCGAATAACCAGAGGATCATAAGGCATCACAAAGGTACGAATGGCCAAACGATCAACGGGCGGCGTGGCAATCAGACTCATATCCCGCACACCGGTCAGGGCCAATTGCAACGTCCGCGGAATAGGTGTCGCCGAAAGCGTCAGAACATGAACCGAATTTTTAAGATCCTTCAAACGCTCTTTTTGTTTGACGCCAAAGCGCTGCTCTTCATCAACAATCACCAAACCCAAATTGGCAAATTTCAAATCCTTGGCCAACAACGCATGCGTTCCTATCACTACCCGTACCGATCCATCGGCAAGCCCTTCTTTGACAGTCTTGGATTCACGCGCAGACACCAATCGTGAGAGATGCTCGACCCGCAATCCCATCTCGGCAAAGCGCGCGCGGAAATTGGCAAAATGTTGCCGCACCAAAAGCGTCGTCGGCGCGACAATCGCGACCTGAACCCCTGACATCGCGGCGACATACGCGGCACGGAGAGCCACTTCCGTCTTGCCAAACCCCACATCCCCGCACACCAAACGATCCATCGGCTTGCCGGATTTAATATCGGCCAGCACGTCTTCAATCGCGCGAAGCTGGTCTTCCGTTTCCTGATACGGAAAGCGCGACACAAATTCATTATAATGACCAAGGTCGATTTCCAGACGGTCCGCATGATGAAGCAAACGCTGTGCTGCAATCGACAGCAACCCTTCGGCCATCACCATCAAATCTTTTTTGACTCGCGCTTTCCGCGCCTGCCACCCCGCCCCGCCAAGCTTATCCAGCTCCGCCCCTTCACTGCCAAAGCGAGAGAGCAAATCAATATTCTCAACCGGAACAAAAAGACGATCCCCACCCGCATAGGTGATCTTCAAACAATCATGCAAGAGCCCACCGGCTTTGAGCGTCTCCAACCCCTCGAATCGCCCGACCCCGTGATCGACATGCACCACCAAATCGCCAACTGCCAGCGAAGACACTTCACGCAGGAAATTATCGGCCTTCTTGCGCTTGCCTTGCTTGCGCGACAGACGGTCCCCCAGAATATCCTGCTCGGAAATCACCGCGAGGTCTTCGGCAATAAACCCGTGTTCCAGCGGCAAAATCACCGCACCAATCTGGTTCGGTTTAAGGCGCGTCACCTGATGCCATGTATCAACCGGATAGGGAAGCCCCGCACCGCCTTCCTCCATCATCACTTTCATCCGGTCGCGTGACCCTTGCGAATAACACGCCACCAGAATTTTTCGCCCGCCTTGTTGCAGACTGGTCAGGTATTTCCCGACCTCGCCGAACAAATTCCCGTCAGGCAAGGCGCGGATATCTACAAAATCCCGCACCCGCTTGGCAATCGGCTCTTCATCATCATGCGACGCAAACGGCTGCACCACAACGGGATCAAACTTGGAAACCGCCGCCAGAAACTCATCTTCGAACAAATACAATTTTTCAGGCGGCAAAGGATGATACGCAACGCCCGTCAAACTCACATCGCTTTTCTTTTTACTTTTTGTTTTAAAAGAGTCATCAAGCGTCAACCGTGCCTGATAAAAATCACTGATCTGCACCAGCCGTTCCGCGCGCGCTTGTTCGGCCTGCGCATCGAATGACACAACAGGCTCCGCGATATAATCGAACAAAGTCGCCATTTTTGAATGGAACAGCGGCAACCAATGCTCCATCCCCGCATGCTTGCGTCCTGCGGAAACCGCCTCGTACAAAGGATCATTCGCCACAGTCACCCCGAACAAATCACGATAACCGGAACGGAACCGCGCAATGGAGTCCTCATCCAGAAAAAATTCGGTAACAGGCCGTAACTCGAACCGCTCCAGAATGCCCGTCGTCACCTGCGTCGATGGATCAAAACTCCGAATGCTTTCAACTTCATCGCCAAACAGATCAATCCGCACCGGCTGCTCGTATCCGCTCGGAAAAATGTCGATGATCCCGCCGCGCACCGCAAACTCGCCCGCCTCGCGGACCGTATCGGTTCGCAAATATCCATTCCCCGCCAGAAAGGAAAATAATTCCTGCTCTTTAAGACACCCGCCTTTTTTCGCGACCAATTGCGCCGACGCGACACTCCCGGTCGCCATTACGCGCTGGATCGCCGCACCCACCGTTGTCAACACAATGCGCGGCTTGTAAAGCCCGTCTTCTTTCCACTCCAGCATCCGCCCAAGCGCAGTAACGCGCGCCGCCACAATATCGGCGTGCGGCGACACACGGTCATACGGCAAACAATCCCATGCGGGAAAATTCAGAACCTCGACATCAGGCGCAAAAAACGAAATCAACTCGGACAAGGCAGACAGGCGCACATCGTCCAGCGCGATATGAACGACAATTTGTTTCTGCCGCGAAGCCTCAAGCGCCCGTTCCGCCAGAAAGCGCGCATCCTGCCCCTCCGGAAAACCATAGCGGACAGAAAAGGAAGAATGCGAAGAAACGGAATTTTGTGTCTGGGCGTCCATGCCCGATTACTTGGCAAAGCTGTGCGATAAAAGCAAGTCCAGAACGCGGGATTTTAACTCCTCCGGCGGATTTTTCCGCCCCGTGATCCAGTCATAGACGTCCGGATCATTGTTTATCAGAATCTCTTCAAAAATCGCCAAATCCGCACGGTCAAACCCGTTAATATATTTCTCGGCAAAAGACCCGATTAACAAATCCATTTCCCTCGTCCCGCGGTGCCACGCGCGAAAAGTCAGGCGTTTCCGCCAGTTCTCGGTAGGTTCTTCGCTCTCGACTCGGACTTCGGCTTCAGTCATAATATCTCCAAAATTTATTCAAGGGGTACTTTATGAAACTTTTACCATTCATCAAGGAAAATCGTGTTCTGGTCGCGGGTTTCACCCTGCCTTTGCTGCTGGTAGGCCTCTTGGCCTACGCCAAAACCATTCCCGACCGCACAATTCCCGACCCGCAATACAAAGCGGCCTACATGACCCAAGGCTGGAGCGGCCAGGGCCAAATCAAAACAGACATCGACAATAATGGCCGCCTGACCGTTTCCTATAAAAAACACGACACCCCGACACCTGAAACCGACCTGCCAAAGGCGCGGATTTTCATTTATGATCCCGCAACCCAAACCAACGAAGAAATCGAAATCAAACTCACCGAAGCGGATGGCACGGTCACAGTCGATGCCCTGCCCGAACTGGACAAACTGACCTTATCGTCAAAAACCACCGCGCCGGACGATTACCTGTTCGAACCCTACCATTACCGGAACCACTCACTGGTCACCGATATTTTTATCAGCAACCGCAGCTATAACACGCCCGTCCTGACCAAAAAATCGCGGATCATCCGTCTGCCGGCTCCTTCCATATATTACAGCGGCAACATTGAATTTGTTGGCTGGATCACCGCAGAAGGAAAATAGAGCATGACCATGACACGCGAAGAAGCCTTGGGCCAAATCAAAACATTAATTGCCGAACACAAATTCACACAACATGATTTGATCTCTCTGTTTACTGCCCTTCCCTCCACGGAAGAGTCCGGCAACCTCCTCCAACGCGTGATGATCTATATCGGCGGCGCGTTTGTGTTTATGGGCATCTGCGTCTATATCGGCATGATCTGGGACGATCTCGACAGCCTCTCGCGCGTCATCGTTTCTCTGGGCAGCGGCTTTATCGCCTTCATCCTCGGCCTCTTCACCATGGGCGACCAGAAATTTGTCAAAGCTGCAACACCTCTGTTCCTGATCGCTTCGGCACTCGAACCCACGGGCCTGTTTGTCTTTATGGATGAATATCTCCCCCCATCAGGCAATATTGCCAAAGCCTCGACCGTCGTCTTCCTCTTTATGCTGCTACAAATGGCTGTGGCACTCATCGCGACCAACAAAACCTCGCTGCTATTTTTCACCACCTTTTTCTTTTTCGCATTCCTCCACTCATTAATGTCATGGGTCGAAGTCGATGAAGAATACGGCGCGCTAACCTTGGGGCTAAGCGGCCTGATGGTCGCATGGGGCATCGGAAAAACACAACACGCCGTGACTTCCGCCTTTTATTATTTTTGGGGAGCCACCTTCACCGCCGCCGCCGCGTTCGACCTGTTGGAAGACACACCCGCCGACGTGCTGCTCATCGGCGTCTCGGCCGCCATCATCTATCTCAGCACACTGGCCGCGAGCCGCACCCTACTGACCGTGGGCGTTATCTCGCTTCTGGCCTATCTTGGCTATTTCACCGATGAATATTTCAAAAACATCGTCGGCTGGCCGATTGCGCTCATCGTTTTGGGCTTAATCATGATCGGGATCAGCATTTTTGCCGTGAAACTGGGCAAAAAAATCAAGAGCAGCGTCTCGACATGAAAGTCCGCACGGCAAACCTGACGGACAAAGACGGAATTGATGAATTGCTAGGAAAGACTTTTCCGGCACTGATGAAAAGCCATTATGATCCTGAAGTTTTGCAAGAAGCATTGCAATTCATTTCCAAATCCCGACCAGAATTATTATCATCTGGCACATACTATGTCGCCACCGACGATCAAGAAAAAATCATCGGTTGCGGCGGCTGGACCAAAGAAAATCCTGACACCAAAGATGTTCAAACAGGGACAGGACATCTTCGCCATTTTGCAACGCATGTTGACCACACACGGCAAGGCATCGGACGAAAAATTTTTGAAATCTGCCAGAAACAGGCCTTAAATGAAAAAATTTCTAAATTTGAATGTTTCTCGACCATAAACGCTAAAAAATTCTATGCATCACTTGGATTCAAAACAATCAGCCCCATGCACGCCAAACTCCCGTCCGGCCTTGAGCTGCCTTGCGTTCTGATGCGCATGGACCTGACCCCATAATCCCCTTGGCCCCCACGCCCCTTAGTGGTAAAAAACCTTATGACCACCACCCACCGCCCGTTTGTTTTGGATCCGCTGTTCCGCTCGATCGGAGTACTCTCCGGCGTCGGGCCAAAATATTTAAAACTCTACGAGAAATTGCTGGGCGGCACGAAACTTCTCGATCTTCTGTTTCACAAACCCGTGCAAATGGTCATCCGTCACCCGGTTCCCGATGTCGCCCACGCAAATTTCGGCGAAACGGTGATTGTCAAAGTCACCATAGACAAACACACGCTCCCACCCCGCCGCTCGCAACCCTACCATATCCGCGCCCGCGACGTGACAGGATTTATCGATCTCGTCTTTTTCAACGCGCAAGGAAAATGGATCGAAGCCCAATTCCCGCTGAATAAAGAGGTCACCATCTGCGGCAAGATCGAAGATTTCCGTGGCCAGAAACAAATCATCCACCCCGAACCGATTGAAGACGCGAGCAAAGACGCCAACGAAATCATCTATCCCCTAACCGCAGGCCTCACCACCAAGCCATTACGCAAAGCCATCCATGCCGCACTCGACCAAGCGCCTGCGCTTCCCGAGTGGCTGGACGACACACAAAAGGCGCTCCAGAAATGGCCCGACTGGAAAACGTCCATCACCGAACTTCACAATCCCAAAACGCCCAAAGACCTTGAGCCATCTACCCGCGCCCGCATACGTCTGGCCTATGACGAACTCCTCGCCAACCAGTTGACGCTGGCGATTGTCCGCATGAAACAGAAAAAACTGAATGGCCGCATCTTCCCCGTGAACGGAAAACTGCGCCAGAAATTGATGAAATCGCTCCCGTGGCAACTCACGCCCTATCAAACCGAAGTGTTGGACGAAATCGACGAAGACATGGCGTCCAAAAACCGGATGCTGCGCCTGCTGCAGGGCGATGTCGGCTCTGGAAAAACCATCGTTGCCGCGCTGGCCATGATGAACGCGATTGACAGCGGTGCCCAAGCCGCCTTCATGGCCCCGACGGAAATTTTGGCGCGCCAACATGCAGAAACGCTCCGCCCCCATCTGGAATCAATTGGCATCCATTTCGTGACCCTAACAGGCCGCGACAAAGGAAAAATCAAACAGGAAATTCTGGATGATATTTCGTCAGGCAAAGCCAAAATCGTCATCGGTACACACGCGCTGTTTCAGGAAGGGGTGGAATTCGCCGATCTGGGCCTCGCGGTCATCGACGAACAACACCGCTTCGGCGTGCACCAGCGGTTGCAACTGTCAGGCAAGGGGAAAGGCGTCGATATTCTGGTGATGACCGCAACCCCCATCCCGCGCACGCTGGCGCTCACCGCCTATGGCGATATGGATATCTCGCGCATCACCGGCAAACCACCGGGCCGCAAACCCGTGGATACGCGCCTCCTCCCCCAAGATCAGGTCGAAGACATGATACAGCGTCTGGGCGACCAAATCAAAAAGGGTGTCCGCATTTACTGGGTCTGCCCGCTGGTCGAGGAATCGGAAATTCTGGATCTCGCCGCCGCCGAAGAACGCTATCTTATTTTACAGCAACTTTTCGGGGACAAAGTCGGCCTCATTCACGGGCGCATGAAACCGAAAGACAAAGACGATGTGATGGGCAAGTTCTCACGCGGCGAAATTTCAATTCTGGTAGCAACCACGGTTATCGAAGTGGGCGTCAACGTCCCCGAAGCCACCGTCATGATTATCGAGCACGCCGAACGTTTTGGCCTCGCGCAACTCCACCAACTCCGTGGACGTGTAGGCCGCGGCGGCGATCAATCCTATTGCTTTCTGGTCTACGCAGCGCCACTGGGCGAGACGGCCAAAGAACGCCTGAAAACGCTCCGCTCCACCGAAGACGGATTTATCATCGCCGAAAAAGATTTAGAGTTACGCGGCAGCGGCGAAGTATTGGGAACCAAACAAAGCGGACTGGAAAATTTCCGTCTGGCCGATGTCGCCGCTCACGGCGACCTTTTGCTCTCCGCCCGTCAGGACGCGGTCCTCTTCTTGTACAAAGACCCCGACCTTGAATCCCCGCGCGGTCAGGCCCTTAGAACGCTCCTCTACCTCTTCGAACGCGATCAGGCGATCAGTTATCTGCGCTCGGGCTAGGCTTCTTTTTTGCCTTGTCTTCGATAAATTTCGGCGTAATCATGCCGCCGGAAATAATCATTTTGAGCCCGTCATCCACCGACATTTCAAGATCGATCACGTCTTCCGCCGGAACGAACGCAAGAAAACCCGATGTCGGGTTGGGCGTAGTTGGAATAAACACATTGACCACTTCGTGATCGGTCAATGCCTGCACCTCGCCTTCGGTTTTCCCCGTGAGGAAGCCGAGCATATAAACGCCCTTACGCGGATATTCGATCATCACCACATCGCGAAACGCCTGTGCCTGCTGCCCCATCACCATATCGACAACTTGTTTGAGCGCCCCATAAACGGTTTTGACAATCGGCAAACGCTCCATGATATAGTGCGAAAGTTTAAGGAGCATCCGCCCGATAAAATTGCGGGTAAACATCCCGACCACGATAAAGAACACCACCGCAACGACAACGCCGAGACCCGGAATATCCTTGTCGTCAGTGAATCGAACGGGAAGAATATCGCCGACCTTTTCGTCGATCCACGCCAGAACCGACCACACGATATAAAGCGACAAGCCCACCGGCGCAGTCACAACCAGACCGGTCAGGAAATACCCGCGCATTGCGGAAAAAAACTTGGATTCTTTTTTAGGTTCGGGAACGTCTTGTTGCTCGGCCATAACTACCTCTCGCCAGAAATACACGGGAGCATAACATAAAGCCGAAAGAAATAAAGGAAATGGAAAACCCCCTGTCGGGGGCTTGGATTTAATGGTGACCGCGCAGGGATTCGAACCCTGGACCTACTGATTAAAAGTCAGTTGCTCTACCAGCTGAGCTACGCGGTCATTTGCCTTGAGAAACGGCATAGGGCGGCAAAATACGGAAAGACTCCGTCGCCGTCAAGCAGAGATTTTAAATTTTTCCAAAAGCTGCTTTTCGACGTTGGGGGTCACGAATTCCGCCACATTCCCGCCTAGCGAACAAATTTCCTTGATAAAGGAAGACGAGACAAATTGCCACTTGTCCGACGCCATGAGGAACACGGTCTCGATATCAGGGGCGAGTTTGGCATTCATCCCCGTCATCTGGAATTCGAATTCGAAGTCGGACACGGCGCGAAGCCCGCGAAACAAGCAGGTCCCCCCTTTCTTGTGGGCATAATGGATCAAAAGCTCGCTGAATGCCTCAACCTCGATCGGGCAGGCCTTGTCATGAAGGTTCTCAATATCGGTCCGGACCAACGCCAACCGTTCCTCGGTGGTAAAGAGGGGATTCTTCTTCGGGTTATCCGCAACCGCGATAATCAAACGATCAACCAAGCGACTGGCCCGCTTGATAATATGCAGGTGCCCTTTGGTCATTGGGTCAAAAGTTCCCGGGTAAATGCCAATCCGTTCGGCCATTTATAATCCTGTTCTTGTGTTTTGCTCGTCCCCTATCTATAAGTCATTGACGATGAATGCAAGCATTACCCCCTCCATCACGCCTTTGGTGACCCGTCCATGGGACGGGTACGCGCTGCTCGATTCGGGCCACGGCCGCAAGCTTGAGAAATATGGAAAAGTAACCGTCGACCGCCCCGAACCGCAAGCCCTGTGGTCACCCACCCTCCCGCAAAGCGAATGGGACAAAGCTCACGCCCGCTTTACCAATACAGGCGACGAAGACGGCGACTCGGGCAAATGGGTGTTGAACAAAGACTGCCCCGAAAGCTGGGAAGTGAACTGGGAAGGGGTGAAATTTATCTGCCGCTTGATGTCGTTCCGGCATATGGGCCTGTTCCCCGAACAATTAACGCACTGGAACTGGGTCTCGAATAAGATCAAATCGGCGGACCGCCAACTGAACATCCTCAATCTCTTCGCCTACACGGGGGCCGCCACCTTGGCCGCCGCGAAGGACGGAGCACAGGTGACCCACCTTGACGCCTCGAAAAAGGCCATCCAGTGGGGCAAAGACAACCAAGCCGCCAGCGGCCTGACCGAAGCCCCCATCCGTTGGATCTGCGACGATGCCAAGGCATTTGTGGCAAGGGAAATCCGCCGAGGCCGTAAATATGACGGCATTATCCTCGACCCACCGAAATTTGGCCGCGGACCGGACGGCGAGCGTTGGCAGATCGAAGAAGATTTGCCCGACCTTCTGGCAAATTGCGCCGCGCTCCTCTCCGACACGCCCTCTTTTATGATTTTAACCGCCTATGCCATGCGACTATCTTCCGTCTCCCTCGCTGCCACCCTGTCCGACGTCCTCAAAGACAAAGGCGGAAAAATAGATTCGGGCGAACTCCTGATCGAACAAGTCAACGGCAACCGCTTCCTCTCCACCTCCCTCTTCGCACGGTGGGAATTGAAATGAATGAGGGCGCATCTAAACCTATCCAAAGATAGGGCCATTTCCGGTCTTTTTTGTTGACATATCCTGATCGGGTGTTTACGTAAGACTAAATTGTGATTTCTACGCCTGAGAGAAAAAATATGGATATTATAGAAATTTCTCCACTGGAAGCATGGGCGCTCTGCCAAGAGTTTTCTGGCATCGTCACTATTCAGGAAGGTGGCCTCGAAGTTGAACTTACACAAGATGAGATAGCTCAACGCTATACAATCAACAAACAAGAGGGAGATGATCTTGCATGGATTTTTTCTATGTACAGCCATTCTCTTAGCGACCCCGTTAATGCCAATCGTCGCCATACCGTTTCTATGCACGATATTATATTGGAGCATAACGGCGAAGAATTGCCGCCAGAGTATGGCCCCCAAAAGGAGTACGCCTTTCGAATTGTGGCATAATACGATCTGCCGATTTTTAAAATAAACTTTTGATGCATAAAAAAAACATCTTGCTTAAAAATGGGGAATGGCTACATCAAATGGGGTTTCCAGAGAATTGGGAACAAAGAAACATATGGATCGAACAAACTGACTAGCCATGCACCCCAAACTCATCACCTCGCCGTCAAATCCGATTATTAAAGACATAAAATCGCTCGACCAGCGGAAGCGCCGGAAGGAAACAGGCCTGTTTCTGGTCGAGGGTTTACGCTCGGTGATCGAGGGGATGGAGCTGGGAGCAAGCCTGAAATACATCGCCTATCACACTGATAGTAAAGAAAAAGAAGATATAAAACGTTGCGTATCGTACTGCAATAACTGTGGGGGTTTGGCCCTCGAAGTAAACGATCTGGTCTTGGAGAAAATCTCCCGTAAGGACAACCCCCAATCGGTCATCGGGGTCTTCGAACAGAAATTCCATAAACTGTCAGAGATAAATAAAAACGATACGAATCGTAGCTATATTGTTCTGGAACAAGTCCGCGATCCGGGCAATTTGGGAACCATCATCCGCACCATTGACGCGGTCGGCGCAGACGGAGTCATCCTCATTGACCAGTGTTGCGACCCCTACTCCGTCGAATGCATCCGCGCCACCATGGGGTCAACCTTCTCGGTTCCCATTTTCACCGCCACTCTGGATGAATTCAAATCGTGGGCCAAAGACTGGACAGGTGACATCATCGGAACCACCCTCCAATCTTCGATCGATTTCCGCGAAGTCACTCCGAAAAAACCGCTCCTGCTAATGATGGGCAACGAACAGGCCGGACTCTCCGAAGACCTCCGCGGGATCGCCACCACCTGCATCCGCCTGCCGATGAACGGCCGCGCCGATAGCCTCAATCTTTCTGTTGCCACCGGCATCTGCCTTTACGCCCTTCTGGAACCGTGGAAATAATTCCGACAAAGACATAAATATTGTTGACATATTCCTGATAAAGCCATTAACTCCCTTCTTTAAATAACGGAGGGCCACCTATGTCAAAAGAAGAATACAAAATCATTCCGCTAACAGATAAATTCAGGCTTTCCACATTAAGAAGCTACGGTGATGGCGGAGGATTTATGGAGAAACACGTCTCCCCTCTGATTGTTTACATCGCAACTCTTCCGGAAAATCAGGATAGGAACGCGCGCACAGGAAAGCCGAAGCTAAAGGCTGTAGACCAAGCCGTTTACTCTGTTCACGAAAAGGAAGCCAGCAACCCTTTTATTCTGGTTGATGACAAAAACGATATGCGCTTTGTTTTTGCGGTTGCGGTCGGCAAAGCTCCTTTTATAGGTAACCGTCTGGATGCAACCAACGATCAGGCCTTTGCCGCGGCCAAATACCTTGTCGAAACCGTTTCTCCGGACGCGAGTGTTGCAACGGTCGGCGCCACCGTAGCCGGCAGAGAAGGATTTCAAGAACACATCTCGACAAATTACGAAGTTGCATTTAACAGACTCCCGCTCTGGTTACAAAAAGATCTGGGCCACCCCATTTCCCTGTGCTTTATCTAAGCAACGCGGACAAACTCAAAACAACAAAAAGCCCCGCAAAACGGGGCTTCTTTTTAATTCCAATCACAACTCTTTTGACATTCAAAGAATTTTGGAGCGAAAATCACGCTTTTCGAGAACCGGACCGCAGCGTACTTATAGATACGTGAGGACCGGAAGCGCAGAAAAGTGCGGTTTGCAACCCAAAAGGCGAAGAATGTCCCTTAGCTGGTTTGACGACGCAGGAACGCAGGTATATCCAACTCGTCCTCTTCCGCTTTAGCCGAAGGCGAGTCGATATTAAGACGACCCTGGGCCGGAGAAGCCGAAACCGGACGTTGCGGTGCACGCAATCCCAAACCGCCGACAGGCGCGGACTGGGGCTGCTGCTGGACCGGAGCCTCGGACTGGAACCCTTCCTCATCGGCACCGGTAAAAGATTCGATGCTGGCTTCCATACGGCGATACCCGCCGGTGATCCGCTCGAACAGCGACGGCGATTTTTTCTTGGCGGCTGGAGCTTCGGCATAAGCCGGAGCTTGCAGAGCTTCAGGCACGTAAACCGGCTGTTGCGGGGCATACGACTGGGGCGCAGCAGCAACC
>Ga0116143_10000406_pt1 | contig 59355 bp, 57 predicted proteins | sample AD_UKC034_MetaG_FD_89745 | JGI IMG/M metagenome (GOLD analysis project Ga0116143, IMG submission 89745) | Active sludge microbial communities of municipal wastewater-treating anaerobic digesters from USA - AD_UKC034_MetaG | ecosystem: Engineered > Bioreactor > Anaerobic > Digestate | place: USA... | reverse complement strand
TAAATGATACAACACACTCCATTGTTCAATCGTGATATTCAATCCTGCGGTATTGAATTTTTTTTGCAATCTTCTGGCAATAGCAGTGGAAGCTTTCCCGGTAATAAAGCTGTATAGCTCTCCTTTTTTAAATTGGTTGTTTGGCATATAGTTGTTTGTGCAACTATTCAAAATTAATATTATATTTGGAATGGCCAACTTAATTTTCTTTAAAATCTTTGTTGTCGCTATAAAATGGAACTCCAGCAGCATAGCTATAAAAATTCTACTATCCGGTTTTACCGTTTTGGCTCCGGACCGAAAACAGCGGTCTGCTTTCATGGCTATGGAGAAGATGCAACAATGTTCAGCTTTATGGCAAAATACGTTGGTAATCAATATACTTTCTATTCGGTAGACCTGCCCTTTCATGGTAAAACAGAATGGAAAGAGGGGTTCATCTTTACTCATGCAGATCTTCTGCAAATCATTCAGGAAATTACCGGTAATCGCAATCCTGCTCTTACGCTTATTGGTTTTAGCCTGGGAGGAAGGATGGCCCTGAGCTTGTACCAGGCATCCCCCGAAAGGATAGAAAAACTTGTCCTGCTTGCCCCTGACGGGCTTAAAGTAAACTTCTGGTATTGGTTGGCCACACAAACATGGGCCGGCAATAAGTTCTTTGCTTTTACTATGAAAAAACCGGGTTGGTTTTTTGGGTTACTAAAGCTGATGAACCGGTTGAAACTTGTAAATACCAGTATTTTTAAGTTCGTCAATTATTATATAGGAGATAAAGAAGTGCGGCGATTACTTTATACAAGATGGACAACCTTGAGAAAAATAAAACCTGATCTGCACAGCATAAAAAATTATATCCGGGCAAATAAAACGCCTGTGCGATTAATATATGGCCAGCATGATCGTATCATTCTTTCACAAGTAGGTGAGAAATTCAGAAAAGGGATCGAACAGTATTGTACACTTTCGGTTATCCATTCCGGGCACCAGGTACTACATGAAAAGCACATAGAAGAAATTCTGCCGGCTTTGCTGCACTGATATTAGCTTTGTTCAACTGCATGACCTTATTGTATACCGCCATACTGTTATTTATTATTTATGGCTGCCTTATAGTTTATTATTGGCTGGCCTGGAGATCTATTCCTGATTATACCTCTGCCAATCCTTCTCCTCAAACAAGGATCAGTGTTATTATTCCGGCAAGAAATGAAAAAGAAAATATAGGCCTGCTGCTGAAAGCATTACAACAACAAAATTACCCGGAACACTTAACGGAAATAATTGTAGTAGATGATCATTCGACAGATGGAACGTCAAGTGTTGTTCAGCAATTCTTATTTGCTAAGCTGATACTCTTGAAAGAAAACAATATCAATTCCTATAAAAAGAAAGCGATTGAAACAGGAATTGCTGCAGCAACAGGTGAGATGATTGTTACCACGGATGCAGATTGTATTCCTGGTCCCGGATGGCTATCAGGGCTGTCAGCATTTAAACAGGAAAAGAACTCTGTTTTTATTGCAGCCCCTGTTGTATTCGTCAACAACAACTCGATACTACAAATTTTCCAGGCGCTTGACTTTTTAGTGCTCCAGGGAATTACAGCTGCTTCTGTATATAGAAATATTCATTCTATGTGCAACGGGGCGAATCTTGCTTATGAAAGAAAGGCCTTTTATGAAGTAAATGGTTTTTCCGGTATTGACACTATCGCTTCAGGAGATGATATGCTGTTGATGCACAAAATATGGAAGCTATACCCCGGTAAAGTACATTACCTGAAATCAGAAGCCGCTGTCGTGTCCACACAGCCGATGAAAACATGGAAAACATTTTTCAATCAGCGTATCCGCTGGGCCAGTAAAGCCAAAAATTATGATGATAAAAGGATTATTGCAGTACTGCTGCTTGTTTACCTTTTCAATCTTTCATTTCCGGCATTGGCAATTGCCGGATTTTGGTGCTGGCATTATTGGTTGTACCTGGCAGGTCTGTGGATTGCAAAAACTATGATTGAATTCCCTTTTGTTGCGGCTGTTGCCAGATTCTACAAGAAGCAATCACTAATGAAGTATTTCTTTTTCTTTCAACCTCTTCATATCCTATACACTATCAGCTCCGGTCTTTTTGGCCAGTTTGGTAAGTATGACTGGAAAGAAAGAAAAGTAAAATGAGTATCTTTCCCCGTATGAGCCAATCCCAATCATTCCAGGCTGCTGCATGGCGAAGACTGAAGAAGAACAAAGGCGCCATCTTTGGATTGATTATAATTATACTGGCTGTGCTGATCGCCATTTTCGCCTATTTTATTGCTTCCGATTCCTCTCCCTATGCCAATCGTATCATTTTAGAAATTGGTGGCGAAAAACCGGGATATCAACAGGATTTTATCAAAGTAAAAAAAGAAAAAGATGTTGTCGCTACCGGTTTTGTGCATCAACTGGTTTCGGGTAAGGAAGATGTTTACTACTATATTCCGGTTGTAAGTCATGAACAAAAAGCAGACAGCATCATTGTTCAGAAATATATTGATGAAGGCGTAAGCGAAAGATTGGCCTATCATATTTCCCAAACGGCGTCAACACCTGTTATTACAAAAAAATTCATCACAGGAACCGATAAATATGGGAGGGATATTCTGAGTCGTATTATCGTTGGTACAAGGGTAAGTTTAAGTGTAGGCTTGATCACCGTTATTATTTCACTGAGCATTGGTTTGATCCTGGGTTCACTGGCCGGATTTTACCGTGGCAAAGTGGATGATGTGATCATGTGGTTTATCAATGTCATCTGGAGCATACCTACTTTACTTTTGGTATTTGCCATCACTTTAGCACTGGGCAAAGGTTTCTGGCAGGTATTTATTGCTGTAGGACTAACTATGTGGGTAAATGTGGCCCGGCTAGTAAGAGGCCAGGTACTTGGAGTAAGGGAACTGGAATATATTGAAGCAACCAGAGCTCTTGGCTTTTCCAACTTCAGAACAATAGTAAGACATATCTGGCCGAATATTATGGGTCCGGTAATGGTAATCGCCGCCTCTAATTTCGCATCCGCCATTGTTATTGAAGCCGGTCTTAGTTTTTTAGGTGTGGGAGTACAACCACCTATGCCCAGCTGGGGGCTGATGATAAAGGAGAATTATAATTTCATTATCACCCAAAATCCTATGCTGGCTTTAGCCCCGGGATTTGCCATTATGCTATTAGTTCTTGCCTTTAACCTTTTAGGAAATGGTTTAAGAGATGCGCTGAATGTCAGGGGGAGAATCTGATCGTGTATTAATATCAGTCATAATCAAAATAGAAAGGCACAAAAAGAAAAGACTTCCGATTTTATCTGTCTCTACCAGGTCGCTTAACAAATTCACTGTAATAATCATAACAATTATTACCCCGATTGTTAAAGCTGTTGTTCTATAAAATTCATCTTTTATCCTGTGAAATAAAAACTGGGCATAATAAAGCATCGCTCCTAAAAGAAGTACCAGAAAAACCAAACCGGGATAGCCCTGCTCAATAACTGTTAGCAGAAAATAATTATGTATCGTTGAGTGTTCCTTATTGTCACTTACCCATGTTTTATAAGCCGGTACTGCATAGGGTTTATAATTATCATAAAATGTATTTGGGCCATAGCCGGTTAACGGCTTATCTTTTATCATCCTCACTCCTGCAATCCAGCGATAGAAGCGTTCTGCCGTAGAAACGTCTTTTAATTTATAGGTAGCTACCAGGTGTTCACTAAAATTCTTATGGAAAATGGTTGTCTGGTAATCGTGGGCATAACGGAGATAGCGGTCATTACTTTTCAGCCAAAAAACAGTAGCTATGGCAGTTATTATAAACACCACATAAGCGAACGCCAAAACTTTCTTTTCAATCAACCAATAAGTAATAATCCCGTTAATAAGAGCCAGCCATGCACCCCTTGCATAAGAAAAGAACAATGCTGATAGCGAAATCATAATAGCTACTGCAAATAACCATTTCAACGTAGCTGTTTTTGTAAGCTTCCAAAAGGCAATCAATACCGGCACTATGCAGACCAGCATCGCAGAATAATTCACATGATTACGGAAAAAAGGGGAAACTGATTCATTAATAGTTGCAAAACTGAAACTGTTGTTACTATGCCTTATCAAGGCAATGATTGTGACCAAAAGCATAGAGCAGATAATCAGTTTAGCGGCCATCACAATTCTTTCTTTATTTCGAAACACTATTAAAGGAGCCAGTACAAAGGCACCAACATACCAGGCCTTCGCCAGCAAAAACTTTATTGACACAAACGAATCAGTGGAGAATATGACCGTCACCAACATCCAGCCAAGCATACCCAAGAGTAAAAAAAACAATGGATGTGCCCATGCTTTTCCGGAAACTGATTGGGGAGTGTAAAGCCAGTAGGCAAAGAAGAAAAAGCATGTCAGCAACATTAAAGATTCATCCGGAATATCAGTTCCTAACGTGGGTGAAAAATTATACTCGAAAGAAAGTGGCAGCGTCAGCAATAATAAAAAGAAAACTGTATCCCGGTTTTGCCAACCTGCGTATAAAAATAATGCGGCAAATGGAATAGCTATCAGCCAAAGCAAATCTGAAAGAAAAGCAAGAAGTATTACCAGGATAAACAATCCGGTAAACAAAGCAAAAAGCCCATTTTCCTTTTTTTCAGAAAAAAATATCACTTATGGGTCGTTTTTCTTTTTTCTAGTATCAAAGCAAGGAATAAAGAAAAAATAAATGCAAGTACAGCTGTTGCCATGAGCACTTGTATTCTCCTGGGCCTGTCAGGCCAGTCAGAAACTTTGGCTTTTTCCACTATAACCAGTACAGGCGGTTTGCTGTCAACCACCAGTTGGTATTCTGTAATCAGGTTATCATATTGCTTCAGCTTTTCCTCCAGCAAAATTTTTTTCTCTTGTGCGGCACTATCTGATTTTGCCTTTAAACGCTCCCGGCCCGATGTTAATCCCTTCAGTGTTGCTTCATTACCTGCACCCTGTAAGTATTGGTGAATCGATTGCAACTGATCCATTATTGAATTAGCCAGCTGGGGAGCCAGTTCTTTATCCGTATCCCAAACCTTAACCTTTAGTTCCCCATATTCACTCTTCATTACTTTGGAATTCTTTTTTAGTATTGAAGCTGCTTTAGAAATGGCAGCAGCTTCTTTTTCGCCCATTTTATAGTGATCCCACAGGTTATAATTTTGAGCAACTACAGTATAGACAGTGTCAAGGTTGCCTGTACCTACGATCACATCAAGATCGTCGGGTGTGCCTAACGCTGTGTATAGTTGCTGCACATTGTCATTAAATATTTTTGCTTTATCTGATGAATAAGTACTTGCCGGTACTGCCGTGGTAACAGAAACGTATTGCAGTGGTTTGGCATAAACAATAATACCAACAACAATCAATGAAACAACTACTACAAGGAGCACCTGTTTCCACCAGTTTTTTATGAGGTCAAAAATATCAGGCATAGATTTTTATGATTGATCAGTTTGTTTAAAAATAATTTTCCAGTTATCTACAACAATTAATTTTGAAGCTGCCGAACTAATAAAAATAATTAGTGCCAACCCTGCCAAAAGAAGCCAGTTGTTCCTTATATATTGTTGTCCAAAGTAAAGAAAAACGGCCATTATACCTGCAATGACAACATTCAGAAAGAAAGAAAAGAAATCGATCCTGATACTCTCTTTTATACTGGCATAAATCAATGTCGTAATACCGCAAAAAAAATGACTGATTAAAGCTGCATAACAACTACCCAAAGCACCTAAAGATGGTGCCAGGAATAAGTTCAACAAAACATTAATGATGACCGATACAAATACGATAAAGCAAAATGGCATTATATGGCCAGTCGCGGTCAGCACTGTTCCATAAACCTGTACCAACGAATAACCAACTAAAGCAGGTAAACAGTATTGCAATACAGTTATAGCTGTTTCATTTTGATTGTGGTACAGTTTTTCCTGCACCCAGGGAGCAAGTATAAATACCACAATACTTATTCCCAGGGAAAATAGCAATAGCAGGTTACGGCTGTTTATTACTACTGTTGTTATGCTTTTACCCCGGCTATACTGCCTGGCTATAAAAGGCAGCAGGAAAGATGCCAGGAGGAAACCAATCATATTGGCAGCATCCAGCAACCGGTAAGCACCGGCATATATACCTGCCTCATAAGCTCCATTCTGATGTAATCGTTCCAGTAAAAACCCATCCAGCCTGTAATGAGCCGACATCAGTAATACTATCATTCCAAATGGAAGAACTGATTTTATTAGCCCTGCATCAGGTAAAGAGAATTTGTGAAAAGAAAATGAATACCCGTTTTTATACAGTACCAGGGAGCTAATTATCAGGGCCATTGCAGTACAAGCCACCTGGGTTACTAAAAAAACCTGAATACTGATAGTGCCAATCACTGAAGGAAAAACAAGAAAACTTCCACAAACAAGAATCATAAGCAGTTTATCCATTACAGATAGCCACGCATCAGTAATGAACCATTGTTCTGCCGTGATAATGCTTCTTACAAACAAGAATAAGGACGTTAACACCTGTATCAATACCACATATCCTGCAATATCCCAATGATCAACCCCTGCAAACCAGGCAGCGACAAAAACTACCAGTACATAGAAAACAGAAAATAATAGTTTCACTAAAAAAAAACTGCCTGCTTTATTTATATAAGCCGTCTTGTTAGCTGCCAGCTCCCGGTTAAAGAAGCTGGTAAATCCCCAATCCAGTAAAAAGCTGAATACAATAGAAAATCCAAGCAGGGAAAAATAAGTTCCATAGGTTTCAGTACCTACAATATTCTGCACCTGCCTGTCAATCCCGAAAATCCAAAAAGGTTTAATGATAACATTAAGCAGTATCAGTAAACCCAATGAAGAATAAAAACGGGAAGATTCTTTCATGTATCAGCATTAATAAGTTCAATCGGGTAATGCAGGGATTATATTACTTTCACATTTCTGCTGAAACTCTCCTCCAGCGAAATAAAAGTTTCTGTACGTTCGATTCCTTTTATCTTCTGCAACTGGTCGTGCAATACAAATCTAAGCTGTGTAATGTCCTTGCAAACAATTTCTGCAAACATGCTGTAGTTACCGGTAGTATAATTCAATCGGACTATCTCCGGAATTTTCTGCAGGTCTTTTGCTACCGTATCATAAAGAGAGCTTTCCTTCAAGTATATTCCTATGAATGCAATAACATCGTATCCCAGTTGCCTGAGGTCTGCCTTTAACCTCGTACCTTTAACCACTCCGGCCTCCTGTAATTTTTTGATACGTACATGAATCGTAGCTCCCGACACAAATAATTTTTTACCAAGGTCTGCATATGATATCTCCGCATTCTCCATCATATGATGGATGATCTGCAGATCGAGTTTGTCCAGATTTAATTTTGAGGCCATTTTTAAATAGAATTTTGATATTTTTTACTATAAATAGCAATTTATTAAATATTATCTATAATTTTAAAATTTTTATTAGAAAATTTGGAACATATTGCCAAATCACCCTACATTTGTCTCATCAAGTTCTTATTAACACTGTGGGGTGATGAAATTTTTGGCAGACATGCCCTCTTGTCTCGGGGGTGGAGATAACAGGATAAATATAGCATAGAGCCGCTTTTGCAGCAATGCAGGAGCGACCAGGGTCGACCACTGAACTTTGTGCTACAACTAACTGCTCCGTGGAGGTTCGATCCCTCCCCCTACAGCCATTCTCATATGCGATTTTTTAGCCTCTGTTTTTAACAGGGGCTTTTTTATTTTTGCACTACCTCATTTCGCCTAAGGCAGGAACCGACCTTTGTTTTTATTAAACTCTTCTTATGAATCTACAAATTACTGCATGGTTACTTGTTCTTACACTATATATTAGTTGCTCTCCCGGGGCTAAAATTGAAAAAAGGTACACTGCTGATGATAAAATTGTCTTTGAGCTGATTGAACGGTTAAAGAAAAATGCCAATGATGCCGAAGCTGCTAAGCTATTACCCCAGGCTTACCAGCAAGCTGCAGAAACAAGAAAAAATATAAATAAAGACACTTATAACAATATGAATGAAGGTGACCGCTGGATCGAAATATCTAAACAGCTGGGAGTAGCCGAAAAACTGTATATTGAAATCAAAGGCAGTGCTGTACTAAGTAAAATCATTCCTGATCCGTGGAACCCTGAGCAACGAATCCGGGAAGCCAAACTGAATGCTGCAGAAGAATATTACAATGAAGGAATAAGCTATCTTAATTATAACAACCGGCCTTATGCAAGAAAAGCTTATGATTTATTTGTAAAATCTAACAACGCTTATCCTGGCTATAAAAATATAAGATCATTGATGCAACAGGCTAAAGAAATGGCTACAATTAAAGTAGTGGTGCGGCCGGTAAATTATTACAACTTCGGATGGACCTATTGGGGATTTGACCGGGATTATCTTCAGTATAAAATGGTGCAGGATCTTAATAGTTCTTCCTCGTACCAGCATCTGCGTTTTTATACGGACAGAGATGCAGATGCGCAACGTATCCGGGCCGACCGAATTGTAGAACTAAACTTTAATGACTTGTATATTAGTCCTGTCTACCGGGATGAATACACTATACAACGCTCAAAAAAAATCAAAACGGGGCAAACCAAATCAAACCCGCCACAGCCAATTTACGAAACCGTGTATGCAACTGTTTATGTAACAAGACAAGTACTGCAAAGCAGGGCTTCTCTCGAATGCCGTATTTATGACTGGGCCACGGGCCGCAATTATTTATCTGACCGTTTCCCTGACAATTATACCTGGAGAGAAGAAAGAGCAAGATATACTGGTGACAGCCGTGCTCTTGAACCTTCCGATTGGGCACTTATCAATAATAACTCCGGATTCAATGCCCCGGGACGCAACCAGATTGCTGAGCGCCTTATTAATAATTGTTATAACCAGCTCCTGAACAGAATAAGAAGCGGGGTAACTTTTGGAGATTAACCATTATTTGACCCGGCAAAATTAAAAGTAATAGTATGAAAAAGTTTATACCCCTTACACTTCTAATCCTTCCCCTGCTTGTATCTGCACAGGATGGAACTGTTAAAGCACTCCGTGCTGAGGCGGATAGAATAATTAAAAAAGAAGAAGACACTACAAAGAAATTATGGCGAAAAGGCGGACTCTATGGGATCAATATATCACAAGGCTCCCTGAGCAACTGGGCGGCTGGTGGTGATAATTTTTCCCTTTCTGTAAATTCATTACTCAGCCTTTATGCATTTCACAAAAAAGATAAACATAGCTGGGATAATACATTTGATTTTAATATCGGGTATGTAAATACAACCAGCCTGGGCAGCCGCAAGAATGATGACCGTTTTGACCTGCTTTCAAAATATGGTTATGCATTAAATCCCAAGCTTAATCTTTCGGGACTTATCAGTCTTCGTTCACAATTATTTAAAGGATATACCTATCCTGATAATATGAAAACCTTTTCGTCTGCTTTCATGGCGCCGGGTTATTTATTAACCAGTATTGGTCTCGATTATAAACCAGCTAAAAATCTTTCTATCTTTTTTTCACCTGTAACGGCCCGCTGGGTTTTCGTAAGGGATACAGCTCTTGCCAATAAAGGTTTGTATGGAGTAACACCCGGAAAAAAATCTAATTTAGAATTCGGTGCTTTTGCGAGCATTAACTACCTGAAAGAATTCAACAAGTTTATTACCTATAAAAGCAGGCTTGACCTGTTTTCCAATTACAAGCATAACCCTCAGAATATTGACCTCTTTATGTCAAACATCCTGAATGCAAAACTGGGTAAAGTATTATCCGTGTCCTGGAGTTTGGATTTTATATATGACGATGATGTAAGATTATTTGGTAAAAATCAGCGGTCGGCCGCCTTGCAGGTCAAGTCCCTGATTGGTATTGGGTTTCTGCTTAAATTCTGATTTGTTTCTTAGTATCACAAACCACATTCAGTATCTACTGAATGTGGTTTTTTTTAGTATACAAACACTCATTAGCATCTGCTATGTTTTAACATTCTGTATAAAATAAATAATCTCTTTCTGTTGTTTCTTTGTCCATATATCTTTGCCGAACCCTGCTGAAAACTAGTGCACTGTACAACCCCTTTTCTAAAGTAAACGAACCAATGTGATGAACAGGAAAGTTTTATCATTTCTATTGTTTTTACTTCCACTAATTGCTTTTTCGCAGGACGCTATTGTTAAAAAGTTACAAGTGGAATCTCTTCGCCAGGTAAAAAAAGATATTCCCGATACCGGGTGGAGAAAATGGAAAACAGGCGGAGCGTTTAGCCTGAGTATAGGACAGGGCAGCCAAAGTAACTGGGCGGCCGGAGGCGATGATTTCTCCTTTACTGCCAATACCTCATTTCGCTTGTTTGGGTTTTATAAAAATGGAAAGCACAGCTGGGACAATACTTTTGATGTAAATTTTGGTTATATAAATACCACCAGCCTGGGTAGCCGCAAGAATGATGATCGGTTTGATCTCTTGTCAAAATATGGATTTGCATTAAATAAAAAATTCAACCTTGCTACACTTGGTAATTTCCGCTCCCAGTTTTTAAAGGGTTATACATATCCTGACAATGTAAAAACTTTTGCTTCAGCCTTTTTATCACCCGCTTATGCAGTAATCAGCCAGGGCATCGATTATAAACCTAATAAGGACCTCTCTATATTTCTTTCACCTGTTACTTCCCGTTGGGTATTTGTAAGGGATAGTGTTTTGTCAGAAAAAGGTGAGTATGGAGTAGCTCACGGCACTCATAGTATCAATCAAAACGGCGCTTTTGCCACTATAGGATATCAAAAGTCATTTAATAAGTTTGTTTCCTATAAAAGCAGGCTGGATATATTCTCTAACTATAAAAAGGATCCGCAGAATATTGATATTTTCATGACCAATATCTTATCAGCTAAAGTTGCCAGGATCATTGCTTTTAGCTGGAATATTGATATGATATATGATAACGATGTTCAGCTGTTTGGAAAAACAAACTCCTCCCCGGCCCTGCAATTTAAATCAATCATTGGGGTAGGGTTGCAAGTAAAGATCTGATACCATTACCTATCGTCTGCAGAACGTCACTTACAATTAAGTTATCTTTGACCGCTTATGGGTCAGAAGAAATTAATTCGTTTTGCTGAACTGGAAACCTTTCGCAACGTCCTCCAGTTTCCCAAGAATATGGCCGGAAAATGGGGATCATTCTTTGGCAATAATAATCCCCTAACACTAGAATTAGCTTGTGGCAAGGGAGAGTATGCAGTTGGACTCGGCCAATTATATCCTGGTCAAAATTTTGTTGGGGTTGATCTGAAAGGAAATCGCATCTGGGTAGGCGCCAAAAAAGCATTGCAAAATAATCTTCTCAATGTGGCTTTTCTGCGAACACAGATAGACCAGATAGCCGAATATTTTGGATCCAATGAAGTGTCAGCTATATGGATCACTTTCCCAGATCCTCAACTTCGGCTTTCAAAAGCAAAAAAAAGGCTGACGCATCCAAAATTTTTACGCCTGTATCAACAATTTCTTGCTCCCGGTGGTTTAATTCATTTGAAAACTGACAGTCCGGATCTGTATCATTTTACAAAAACTGTGATTGAGATGTATGATTGTCTAATACACTATGATTCTGCCGACGTTTATAAAGAAGATACCATAGGTGATGAACTAAAAATTAAAACACATTACGAATCACTCGATATTGCAGGAAGCAACCGCATACATTACCTGTGTTTCTCTTTACCGACGCAACTACCGGGTAAAGAAACGGACATGAAGCTTAAAGAAAAACTGATGCAGCATGAAGGACTTGATTGAGGGTACTCATTATTATATCAATGAAGAAGGCTTTGTGGTATTAACAGAGCAATATCACCTGGAAAAAGGTTACTGTTGTGGTAATGGTTGTAAACATTGCCCTTTTCAATATGAAAACGTACCGGAACCAAAAAGATCGGTCCTGCTGAAAGAAAAGGGCAAGTCAAAATAGATTTATCTTCATAACATGACTGTTAAAAAGAAGTCTCCCGAAAAGCCAAAAGCAATAAGACCTTCCGGAAAAAAAGAAGAGAGTTTCTTTGAATTGGTTTTTGAAGTGGCCCGGCAAATTCCAAAAGGAAGAGTAACCAGCTATGGTGCTATAGCTGCCTGTCTCGGCGCCAAATCATCCGCCCGAATGGTTGGCTGGGCTATGAATGGAGCGGGAAGGGTTAAACCGAAAGTACCGGCTCACCGGGTCGTTAATCGAATTGGAATGCTCACTGGTAAGTATTATTTTTCTCCACCCGGTTTAATGGAACAACTACTGAAGAAAGAAGGGGTTAAAGTAAAAAATGAGCAGGTAGTTGAATTTAAAAAGCTCTTTTGGGACCCTGCTAAAGAGTTAGGATTCTAGACATAATAGGGGCTGATCATCCAGTACACTACAACTCCTGTAACAGCCACATAGAACCAAATGGGCCAGGTTATTTTTGCCAGCTTCTTATGTTGCGGCCACTCCCCTATCAGTGCCCTGTAGGCCGTAAATAAAATAAAGGGGAGTATCAGCCCTGCCAACGGGATATGGGTGAAGAGAATGATATAATAAATAGTCTTACTGATTCCTTCTGCACCAAACTTTGTTTCTCCTGCAAAGAGATGATGGCAGATATAGCTGATCAGAAAAAGAACAGACAATAGCATAGCGGCGATCATCAGGTTCTTATGCACCCGGTATTTCTTTGTTTTCACTGCTACCAATGCTGCAACCAGCAATACTGCCACAGTTGAATTAATTATGGCATTAGCCTGTGCAAAAAGGTGCACATCAAACCCGAGATCAACATTTAGTTTTACCCGGCTCAGTAATACCACTGCCGTGAAAACAATAAACGAGAAAAGATAAACTAAGGATCTTGCTTTTCTATCATTCTTGACCAATACCGCTTTCAGCATTTTTTTTGTTTTTTCGTAAGAAGAATAGCAATAAGAATACCCCCAGTATAGCGAGTAAAAAAGAAACAGCCATGATTTGCAACTTGCCGGCAAAAAAACTTTTACGATTAGGGTCCTTTTCCATAGTCAGCATCACCAGGTCGTTGGATAATTTTGATAATGAAGCAGAATCTAACCCGCTGTAGTAACCCCTCACATGCCGGTTACTGTCTATCAGTACAAATTTATCACTATGTATAAAATTGCTGTCTACCCCTTCTCCATCAATAAGCCCCAGCTTTACTTCGTTCAATGCAAAATCATAAATAGATTTCTTATCCCCGGTAAGCAGCCACCATTGCTCCGGGTCTATCTGAAACCTGTCAGCCCAGTATTTTAACCGCTCTACGGAATCTCTTTCGGGGTCAATGCTGAAAGAAAGGAAATGAACCAGCTTATTCGTTTTATCACCTACTCTCTTCCCGTTGTGAATGGATGATGCCAGTCGTTTCATATTCATCGTCATTCCCGGGCAAATGGTAGGACAACGGGTAAAGAAAAAATCGGCTATGATGATCTTGCCTTTCAGGCTGTCCCATGTTATGGTCGTTCCTGTTTGGTTGATTAGTGAAATATCCCCTGCTTTGTGCCAAATAGTATCGGTTATTCTTTTCCCCTTTTCAGTACCCGTAATAACAGAATCAGGAAGATAATGCCGGGGCATTAAAATGGTATGCTCACTTTTTCCCTTTACAATAAAATAGGAGATAAGGGGAACCAGTAAGGCAATCATCACTGCATATAAAGCTGTTTTATTCACAATACTAAGTATAAAAGTAAAACCATTAAACCGCTTCCTTGTTCAGCTGGCAGCCGGTTTAATGGTTTCGATTATGAGAATTACAGAGCTGTTTATTCCTTCCCGGCTGGTTTTTCAACCGGTTTAGTCTCTTCCTTATGCTGGTGCTTTGCTGGCATGGTTGTTTCCTGGAAATGCTTGTCATAAGTGTTGCGCAAATTTTTATAGGAGTTGCCATCCCAGATAAATGCAGTAATGAACCAGATAAAAAGTAACAGCGGCACCACAATGGTCATGATCATATTTCTGATCTCATCGCCCAGGTGCATAAAAACCGAAACGATATAATATGCTTTGGCAAGGGTGAGAATACAAACCATTCCCTTAAACATTAAAACCAGTAACTCATTCGGGTTCTCCCCTTTGTGCATTGTGTAGATCAAAAGGCCAATACCCAGTTCGATGACGGTAATTACCGACAGCAATATGGTTGTCTTTCTTACTTTCTTCTTAAACGTGGCATCATCAGTATGTTCATGATGAATGGTCACTTCTTCAAAAGCCGGATGTTGCATATCAAATTAGATTACAGTTATTAGATCAAATAGAAACAAAGGAATACAAATACCCAAACCAGATCAACAAAGTGCCAGTACAATCCCGCTTTCTCAATCATCAGGTAATGACCCCTGTTCTGGAATACATTTTTTTTCGTCATCAATAACATAACAATATTTATGATAACCCCGGAAAATACGTGGAAGCCATGGAAACCGGTGATACCATAGAAATAGCCCCCAAATGCAATAGGTCCTTTTTCGCGGATATGAAGCTCATCCAGCTTTATTTCCTTGATCAATTGCTGGTCTGTCATTGCTGCCAGTTGTTCATGCGTTAAAGCATGATTACTTTGGTGAGCCAGGCTTATCAACGTTTCATGAGGTGTTTTCTGCAAAGCGGCTAAAGCAGCATCATGACTTACCAGATCACCCCATGGATTTCCTCCGGTTGTTTGTCCAATGATATCAATCTGTCCATCTACCAGCACTGCATGCTCACCCGTAATCAGGTGATGCCATTCCCATGCCTGGCAACCAAGAAAAGCGAGGCCCCCTACAATTGTCCAGGCCAGCCATTTGATAACACCTTGTTTATCCCCTTTATGTCCTGCATGTACAGCCAGCACCATCGTCACGGAGCTGATGATCAGGATAAATGTCATTACACTCACAAATGCTAGGGGAAGATTAGCATGCCCTGCTCCCGGAAAGGCGTTGAACACTACGTTTGGATCAGGCCAGAAGTTCTGGCTAAAGCGTATGCTTCCGTAAGAAATAAGAAATGCACCAAAGGTGAAGGCATCACTCATCAGAAAATACCACATCATCAGTTTGCCGTACTCCATGTTGAAGGGGCTTTTACCGCCACTCCACCATTTGGTCTGATGTGCTGTTGCTGTTGTCGCCATGTCAGTTGTAAGGTTTTACTTGTTTTTATTATTCATCAGTTCCCGCCGATTACGAGGAAGAATACCAGCAAGTAGACCCATAACAGGTCTACAAAATGCCAATATGTTGCTGCCACCTCTACAGGAACTGAACTGTATAATTTTGTCTTTCCGAAAAAAGCTTTGATAAACATCACTATCAATACCACTATTCCTGCTATTACATGCAAAGCATGCAATCCGAATATCACATAAAGGAACTGACCAGCTCCTGCTCCTTTAAATGTTACCTGTTGCGCCCATAGGTTTTGAAATCCCATCCACTGCAATATGATAAATGCTGCACCAAGAATAACAGTTATACCTATAAGCATTCTGTATTTGCTCATCTCCCTGTCCTTAAAAGATCTTAGTGCCAGCTGGATCGTCAGGCTGCTTAGTAAAATAACAGCCGTAGATATCCAAAATACTTTAGGCAGTGTTACAGGCTTCCAGTTTACCTGGTTGCTCTTTACAATAAAAGCACTGGTCAATCCCGCAAACATCATTACAAGACTGCCAATAGCCACCCACAGGGTAAACTTGTGGGGATGCATTCTTTGTTTTTGTTGATTGCTCACAATATCCATCTCTCTTTTTATAACTACGTTTTACTTAATAATAGTGCCAGCATTACTACCGGCAGGTACATATAACTTCCAAACATCACTTTTCTTGCCGAAGCCACATCCATATTCCTGTACAAAGCCACACATCGTCCTATCATGAACAGGTTTGCGAAAATAATAAGGCCAATACTTATTAATCCGGCCGTGTCCTTATAGCTGCACATGCCTGTATAATAAGGCAGCAATGTTACAGGTACCAGCAACAAGGAGTAGGCAATCGTCTGGATTGCCGTAAACTTTGTTGGTCCTTCGTTAGCCGGCAACAACTTGAACCCAACAGATGAATAATCTTTATGTGCCACCCAGGCTATCGCCCAAAAATGGGGAAATTGCCAGAAAAACTGGAAGGCAAATAAGATCCATCCACCAGTTGATAACTGATCGTCTCCGGCTGCCCAGCCTATCAGGCAAGGCAATGCTCCGGGAACAGCACCCATTAATACGGCAATTGAATTTACTTTTTTCAATGGCGTATAAATAAATGCATACAGAAACAAACTAAAAGCAGCCAATCCGGCCGCCAGCCAGTTGAAATAGTAACCAAGAATAAAGACCCCAACAGCCCCGGTGATAATCGCAAAGGTCCATCCTTCCTGCACACTCATCCTTCCAGCCGCTACGGGCCTTTTGGAAGTTCTTTTCATCCGGGCATCTGTATCCTTTTCTACTACCTGGTTGATGGCATTGGCACTGCCTGTTACCAACATCCCACCTGCAAAGAGCAAGAGTATCATTGCTATGTTGTATTCTACAACTTTGGGTGCCAGCAGGTAACTGATCACACTGCTGAAAACCACCATGATACTCAGTGAAGGCTTTATTAACAGTAAATAATCTTTGATCTTATTCATGCACCTTCACACTATATTGTCAAAAAAACTTCAAGTCTCTTCTGGCACTATTCACTAGTGCTTGCTTTCATTAGCACCCACCGGCTCCGTCTGCGGAATAAATTCTCTTCCGTCTTTTCCGTAATCATATGGCCAGCGATGCACTTCCGGGATTTCACCTTCCCAGTTACCATGACCAGGATTGATCTTGGTCGTCCACTCCAATGTGTTAGCTCCCCATGGATTTGGAGTCGTTACTTTTCTGCCTTTAAATATGGAATAGAAAAAGTTGAAAACAAACATCAGCTGAACAGCAAATACAATTATTGAAACAACTGTTATCATTTTATCGAGTTCTCCGAACTGGTTGAATGATACCCAGCCTTTCTTATCAAGATAACGGCGGGGTATACCGGCAAGACCCTGGTAATGCATTGGCCAGAAAATCAGGTAAGCACCGATCATGGTAACCCAGAAATGCATATACCCAAGTGTATTATTAAGATAACGGCCAAACATTTTGGGGAACCAGTGATACACTCCTGCAAACATGCCAAAGAAGGAGGCTACTCCCATTACAATATGGAAGTGAGCTACCACAAACATGGTATCATGCAGGTGAATATCAATAGTGGAGTTGCCAAGAAAGATACCAGTCAATCCACCAGATATGAATAAGCTTACAAAACCAATTGCAAACAACGTAGCAGGAGTAAAACGAATATTCCCTCTCCACAATGTGGTAAGCCAGTTAAACACTTTAATAGCAGAAGGAACAGCGATCAGTAAGGTAAGCAGTACGAATACAGATCCAAGGAATGGGTTCAACCCGGTAACAAACATATGGTGCGCCCAAACCAGGAATGCGAGGATAGCAATGGCAAACAGTGAACCCAGCATCGCCATATATCCAAAAATGGGTTTCCGGGAATTTACCGACAATATTTCGGATACCATTCCCATGGCCGGTAATAGGATAATATATACTTCAGGATGACCAAGGAACCAGAACAAGTGCTGGTAAAGAATGGCACTTCCTCCTTCGTTTGGCAAAATCTCTCCGTTAATAACAATATCACTGAGGTAAAAACTCGTTCCGAGGTTACGATCAAATAATAACAAGATAGCACCAGATAATAATACAGGGAAGGATAACACACCCAACACCGCCGTAAAGAACATTGCCCAGATTGGAAGTGGCAAACGGGTCATACTCATACCTTTTGTCCGCATGTTCAAAATGGTAGAAATATAGTTAAGACCTCCGAGCAGTGACGATACAATAAATAAGGCCATACTTATAAGCCACAGGTCGGTTCCAATCTTTTGTCCTTCACCGGCCTGGCGAAGTGCACTTAGTGGCGGATACATTGTCCATCCGCCTGAAGCAGGACCGGTATGTACAAAAATGGAAGCCAGCATCACAATACCCGCTATAAAGAAAAACCAGTAAGAGAGCATGTTCAGAAAAGGAGAAGCCATATCCCTTGCACCTATTTGCAGCGGAATAAGTAAGTTGGCAAAAGTTCCGCTAAGGCCTGCTGTCAGTACAAAGAATACGAGTACTGTTCCGTGCATGGTTACCAGTCCGTAATAAAATTCGGGTTGTATCTGGCCTCCTTTGGCCCAGTTGCCAAAGAAAGTTTCCAGGATCGGAAACGACTGATCGGGGTAACCCAGTTGCAGACGGAACAATACTGAAAAAAGACCACCTATGATGGCCCACACCATCCCCGTAATCAGGAATTGTTTACCAATGGTCTTGTGGTCCATACTGAACACATACTTCGAGATAAAGGATTGCTCATGATGATGATGACCATGGTCATCATGATGAACTGCATGTGCTGCGGCCACTCCGGAATGTACATTCATTGCTTCGCTCATAGTCTTTTATTTTAACAACAACGCCTGTGGTTGTATTTATTCAATTATCTGTTTATTACAGCCCCTGTAAGGGGTGCACTTGCTATCACACTATCTCTTTTAACAGACGGGTCTTTGTCAGGGTTTGCTACATAGTATTGAGGCTTTTTAGAAGCCAGCCATGCATCAAATTCTTCCTGGGTTTCCACAATGATCGTTCCCCTCATACTCCAGTGGCCTTTCCCGCACATCTGGTCGCATGAAATTTCATATACAAAATCAGGATTCCCTGTTTTTTCTTTCATTTGCTTTGTAGTGTACTTTGGTGTAAACCACATAGTAGTAGGTGTTCCGGGGACCGCATCCATCTTCATTCTGAAATGCGCTAACCCCACATCATGAATTACATCTTTGGCGCCAATTACCAGTTTAACCGGCTTATTCACTACTAAATGCATTTCCTGTTCTACAAACACATCATCATGATTATATCGGTCCTCCCATATCTGGCCAACGGGGTTATTGGCAGCCGGATTTACATTCTTAAAATATTTTTTTCCCAGAACACCATCTTTACCGGGATAGCGGAACTCCCAGCCGAATTGTTTACCTACCACTTCTACCTGCATCGCATCATCAGGCGCATCACCGGTTATTTTAAACCAGTAGAAAATTCCAAATCCAACCAATACGGTAAGAGTAATGGCAGGTATTACGGTCCAAATCAATTCAAGTTTGTTATTATGAGGATAATAAAAGGCTTTTCTTTTATCAGACTCCTGGTATTTATAAGAAAACCAGAATAAAGCCACCTGTGTAATAATAAACACCACAAAAGTAACCGCAAGAGTAACATAGAGCATTCTGTCTACCAATACGCCATGGTCTGAAGCCGGTTCACCTAATATTTTCCCTTTTAGTCTTTCATTGCAATAATAAACACCAATAAGGCCCAGGATAAGAAATGCCAATAACATAAAACCATTTAACTTATTGGTTTGCTTACGGGATTTCTCATAACCCCGCAAGACCGCTACATACTCACTGGCCTTGGCAATCTGGAAAGTGATCAGAAATCCAAGCGCTAAAATGGCAACTATGAAAAATGTTTGCATAAACTATAATTCAATTTTTCTAACCTAATTTATTTTTCAAGCCTCTGTTTATTCTTTATGTATGATGGATCAGGCTTTCCTTAACAAAAGGATGGTTCTTTGCCAGCAACGGCGCCTTACTTAAGGCCCTTCCTGTTACAAACATTATTAATCCTACAAAACCCAGTGCCACCCCAAAATCATACAATATCATAGGTACTTTTTTAGGAGATACTGCCGGGAACACCATCTGGTAAAAGTCAAGCCAGTGACCAAAAATGATCAGCAACGCCATAAATGTAATAGTTCCATAATTTCTCTTTGCATCCCTTGTCATTAATATTAACAACGGAGCAATGAAATTGATTATAAACATCAGCCAAAATATTCCTTTATAGATACCATGAGCCCGGGGCTGGAAATAAATGGTCTCTTCCGGAATATTTGCATACCATATAAGCATGAATTGGGAAAACCAGAGATAGGTCCAGAAAACAGAGAAAGCGAACATGAATTTACCAATATCGTGCAGGTGTTCGTTATTAGTATATTCCAGGTAGCCATTGTTTTTCAGAAAAACAACAAACAAAGCTATCAGTGCCATACCTGATACAAATGAACTGGCGAAAGTATACCAGCTGTACATAGTGCTGTACCAGTGTGCATCAATACTCATTAACCACAGCCAGGGAATAGAAGACATAACTGTCAGGGAAAAAACAACAATATAAACCGCAGCCCATACCGTGTTATTCCAGATATATTTTTTCCTTTCTTCTACCGTAGCAAGTGGCCTGGCATCAAGACTGCGGGACAACTGTCTCATTTTCCATCCAAGTACAGACCATAATACGATTGTAAGAACAGTAGCCGCAGCAAAAAAGCCTTTATTTAAAAACCCTTTTTTGTGATTCAGAATGGGGTCTTCCGCCACATGATGAGTATCTGTCCAATGATAAATAGTATGATTGTCCCCGAAGACAATAGCTAATAAAATCGCTCCGCAGATAACACCAATCACGGGTACTACTGCAGAGATAGCTTCAGGCACCCGGCGAAAAGCCATCTGCCATCCACCCCATGCCAATGTAGTGGCACAAATAAAAAACATGGATGCGTTTACCACCAGTAAAAAGAAAACACTGTTTTGAAGGAGCGATGCCCAAAAACGAGCCTGCTCTTTAGGATCATCTTTTGATCCGCTGGTAACATACAAACCAATGATCGCCAGAATACCAACAGCCATTAAGGCAAAGGCTATTGTATTATATCGTTTTGGCACTACAAAATTTTCCCGGATAGACATCAGTTATTATTTATTGTTTCTTCAAAAACTATTTTACTTTTTTGCAGCACTATCAGCCACGGGTGCTGCCGGAGCCGGACTAACTACTTTCTTTTGTTTTGATTTAATATAAGCAATTACTTCCCATCTTTGTTTGGTGCTCAGTTGTGATGCATAACTTCCCATGGCGTTTTTGCCATAGGTTAAAGAATGAAACATTGTTCCGGCTGCCATAGCTTCATACTTTGCGTCTCCAGCCAATGCAATCGGTTTGGAAGGAAAGGGGCCATTTCCATCTTTCCATAAAGGTCCGTTTCCATCCAGTTTTGTTCCGTGACAAATGGCACAGTTTACCAGGTACAGCCTTTCCGCTTCTTTCATATCTACTGCTGCAGAATCAAACAGGTTTTTCACTTCGGCTGATTTTACATATCCTATAGAATCATTCTTATAAGGATATGCTGCCATTTCCCCTCTTGCAATTGTTCCGTCAACAGGTTTTGCTGTATAATGGATGTCTGCCTTATCCAGTGCTTCGGTAGAAGCATATGTTTCATATGCTCTGCTGTAAGCCATATCAGGCATATATGCACGGCCTGTATTTCGCCTGGTTTTATTACAACCAACCATTGCCACCACCAATGCGAGGCATCCTGTTATGATCAAAGTTTTTCTCATCACCAGTTTTTATTAAGATTAATGATCCGCTTCTTTTTTCTGAAAACGCATTGTGTCTTTGTCATATCGGCCAAGCCACCATCCTGTTTCTTTATACTCCACCTTTACTTCTTTAGCTCCGATAGTTTGCAGGAAACTCATCGCTTCTGTTTCACTTGTTTTATCTGTACATTCTAGTGCCATCACAAATGTGTCATCTGTAGAACGGGGGTTAAAATGATCCTTCTTTACAAAAGGAGCCAGCTGACAGAGATAGCAAAAGGTCAATACCATACCTACTGCAGCAAATAACACGGTCAGCTCAAATGTAACCGGTATCCAGGCGGGAAGCGAAAAGAATGGCTTACCACCAAAGTTGATTTGCCAGTCAATGGTTAATGCCCAGGTAATAAACCCAACAGCAGTGGCGGTACCAGAGATACCATAAATAAACCCGGCAGTGTGCAAGCTGGTATCACGAAGCCCCATGGCCTTATCCAATCCATGAATAGGAAACGGAGTAAACACATCGTGTATTTTATATCCTGCCCGGCGAACTTTTTTCACTGCTGGAAAAAGCACTGCCTCATCATCAAAATTGCCGACTACAAATTTTTTTACAGCCATTTTTTAAGCTTTTAGCTGCTAGCCCATAGCTGCTAGCTTTTATCGTTTAAATCAATTTTTATCTTTCATAGCTACCCGTTAACAACACAGATAGCCAATCATTTTTCTATGCTCCGTGGTCGTGTCCGTGTTTCTCACCAAATTCTTCCGTCGATTCTTCCTCCACCTCATCCATGTTATCTTTAAAGTTCTCACCATTTTTCTTCAGGATATGTTTGATCTCCGCCAATGCGATGACCGGAAAGAATTTAGAGAAAAGAAAATAGCAAGTAAAGAATAACCCGAATGTGCCCATATAAAATCCAACTTCCCAAATAGTAGGAGTATAATATGTGCTCCATGCAGATGGGAGATAGTCGCGGTAAACGGATGTAACGATAATTACAAACCGCTCAAACCACATACCGATATTTACCAGGATGGACATAAAGAAAGTCACAAAAAGGTTTCTTCTCATTTTTTTGAACCAGAATATCTGTGGCGACAATACGTTACAACCCATCATGATCCAGTAACTCCAGCCATAAGGACTGCTCAGATTCAAACGGTTTTCAAAGAAGGCAAATTCTTCATAACCCACCGCTGAATACCAGGCCATAAATAACTCCGTGAGGTAAGCAATACCCACAATAGAACCGGTGAGTACGATTACCTTATTCATTACATCAATATGCTCAATGGTAATATAATCTTCCAGGCCCAATACCTTTCTTGTGACCACCAATAGTGTCTGCACCATCGCAAAACCAGAGAAGATGGCCCCTGCTACGAAGTAAGGCGGGAAAATCGTTGTATGCCAGCCGGGAACAACTGAAGTAGCGAAGTCAAAGGATACTATTGTATGCACAGATAATACAAGCGGTGTACTCAAACCGGCCAACACTAATGACAATGCTTCATGACGTTGCCAGTGCTTGGTGGAACCAGTCCATCCGAATGCCGCCACACCATAAAATGCCTTTCTCCATTTCACTTTTGCCCTGTCACGAAGTGTTGCAAGGTCAGGAAGCAACCCGGAATACCAGAATAAAAGTGAAACAGTGAAATAAGTTGATATCGCAAATACGTCCCATAAAAGTGGTGAGTTAAAGTTTACCCATAACGGACCTCTTGTATTGGGATAAGGAAGTACAAAGAATGCGTTCCATACACGACCCATGTGCCAAATCGGAAATTGACCGGCGCACATTACCGCGAAGATGGTCATTGCTTCTGCAGCACGGTTTACACCTGTTCTCCAACCCTGGCGGAATAGCAACAAGATCGCTGAGATCAGGGTTCCGGCATGACCAATACCTACCCACCACACGAAGTTGGTGATGTCCCAACCCCAACCCACTGTTTTATTCAGGTTCCACTGACCGGTACCATAGATCACCTCCATTGTAACAGAGATGATTCCGAAGATGAGTAACGCAACGGAGACTAAAAATCCAATCCACCATAGCCTGGATGGGTTAGCCTCTACCGGGCGGCAAATATCTTCCGTTACCTGGTGATAATCTTTGCTTCCATCTACCAATGGTGGTCTTACCTGTGATTCGTATCTGAGTAATGCCATATTCTGGTTGTTTGTCCTTTTGATCCTTACCGGACCTCCGGATATAGTTAGTCAACTTTCTTCTTTCTTAATGATGTGCTTCTTCAGCTTTTTTTTCTTCTTTTTGCCCTGCAGCATGTTCTGTTTTAGCAGGCCCATGATGCCCTTCTGGTTCAATGATCTCTGCCGTATTTCTCACTTTGGCCAGGTAACTCACATTTGGCAACACATGCAATTGTTCCAGCACATAGAATCCACGCTGTGTATTTTCAGCTCTTACTTTCGTTATAGCACTGTCTTTATCATGTACATTACCAAACACAATTGCATTGGCTGAACAAGCTGTTTGGCAAGCTGTTTTTGCATCACCATCTTTCAGTGGCCTGTCTTGCTTCTTAGCCTCCAGTTTAGCCGCCTGTAAACGCTGGAAGCAGAAAGAACATTTCTCGATAACCCCTCTCGAACGAACCGTTACATCCGGGTTCAATACCATTCTTGTCAGATCATCATTCATCTGGAACACAACAGGGTCGAGTTTACCAACCAACTGCTGATCCTGGTTATCACCAAAGCTGTCAGCCCCGGTGTAATCAGCCCAGTTAAAACGACGTACTTTGAACGGACAGTTATTTGCACAATATCTTGTACCGATACAACGGTTATAAGTCATTTGGTTCACCCCTTCTGCGCTATGGTTGGTAGCTGCAACCGGGCAAACGTTCTCACAAGGTGCATTATCACAATGCTGACACATCATTGGCTGGAATACTACTCCTTTCAGCTCATCAGGATTTTTATCATCGCTTACAAAGTAGCGGTCGATACGCAGCCAGTGCATGTCATGATAACGGAGCACTTCACTTTTACCCACTACAGGCACATTGTTTTCTGCATGGCAGGCAACCACACAGGCTCCACAACCATAGCAGGCATTCATATCAATATTCATCCCCCACTTAATGCCGGGCTGCTCATGCTGTGGATACAACGTTCCCTCTTTGGCATAACTGGTTGTTTTACCATCCTGGCTTTTCCCATAAGTTTCTTCCAGGTGATGGCGATAATCAGGAATGGTATTGGGATATTTCGTCAGCGTTGCCAGCGTTGTTTCCCTTACTACCTCCACCCGGTCTTCGTAAGAGTTATGTATCTGTGTCTGAGCAATCTTTTCTTTGCGTCCGGCGTCTGCAACCGTTACGGCAGCATGGTAAGAAATTGTGGTGCCATCAAATGAAGAGAATGGATAAACATTCTTACCAACACCTGCAGCAGTTTTTCCCAGCTTCTCTCCTCTTCCATATCCAACAGCAACAGCAATGGTATTTGCCTGCATCCCCGGAATTACCAATACAGGCAACTCTACTTCTTTTTTACCAACCGTTAATTTAATAACCGGCTTTTGCGGATAGTATTCGTAATTATTGCTTTCCTTCTCTGACCCATCGATAAGATTAAGACCAAGCACTTCTTTAGCCATTGACATGCTGATCAATGCATAGTTGTCCCAGGTTGCTTTTGAAATAGCATCAGGCAATTCCTGCAACCAGGGATTGGTAGCACCCGTACCAGTACCAATGGATGTCTTTTGATATAACACCACTTCAGCACCTGTAACTTTCTTTGCAGATTCAATGGCGGAAATAGCTGTAGTAACTGCTCCTCCGTTGTAGGTACCGGCACCAGCAGCTGCAGGGGCTTCTTCTTTGATACCGTCCTGTAAAATTTTATTGAAAGCACCTTCTGAACCCAGCTTGCCAGTCCAATAGTTTTTAAAATAAACTTCGTAATCTGTATTATTACCACTCCATTTCAGCAATGAGGTCTGGAAAGGACGGGTTTTGAATAAAGGATAGATAGTGGGCTGCATGAAACTCAACACACCTGTCTTAGGTTCTGCATCACCCCAGCTTTCCAGGTAATGATGAGATGGAGCAACATATTCACACAGTTCTGTTGTTTCATCCATTCTTTCATTGAAAGAAACAGTCACTTTTACTTTGCTTAATGCAGCAACAAATTTTGCAGCATCATGATAATTATAAGCCGGATTAGCGCCACTTATCAAAATTGTTCCAACACTGCCGGCTTCCATATCTGCCACTAACTGTGCAAAATCTGCATCGATGCCCTGGCGATAATTAACGGGTTTGTTCCAGTCAATTGTTTTGCCATAAGCCCCTATGGCATTATTGATAGCATTAACAATTACCTGTACATTTTTATCATTGCTTCCGCAAACCACCAGGCCTGCACCGGGATTAGCTTTTAAATCTTCAGCAACTTTCTTAATTCCGGCTGCTATTGATTTTGTTGTGATCTCACCTGTTCCGTTAATGGCATTTAAAAGATCTAATGCAACGGAACCTGTTTCAGAAGGGCGGTGGGTAAATCTTTCGTCGGCACTGGCACCAGTCAGGCTTAAATAGCCTTCAAACTGGTAGTGCTTGCTCATCGAAGGATTCTTCTCATCCATTTTGCGGCCAACAGTATATCCTTTCGCATTTTCAACTGAATTGAGCCAGGTTCCCAGGAAATCAGCACCGAGACTTACAATTACCTTAGCAGCGCCAAAATCATAAGATGGTATTTTTCTTCCGAAACCACTGGCTTCGTTGGCCAGCAACATACCGCTGTACGAAACAGCATCATACTGCACATGCCTTATACCGGGATAGTTAGCAATTATTTCTTTAGTAGATGGAGAAACAATTGTGCTGGTCAGTAATACAGTAGTGCCTCCCGCATTTTTTATCGCTTCTCCCACCATTTTATCAAACTGCTCAAATGTGGGAACTTCTTCAAATTTTGCATCCGCTCCTTTGCCTACTCTGTGCTGGGGGAAACGAAGGCGATGTGTGTCGTACAGGTCAAGCACTGAAGCTTGAGTACGGGCTGTAGTGCCCCCATTTGTGTAAGAACAAAGATCATTTCCTTCTATTTTGATAGGACGACCATCTCTTACTTTAGCTACCACCGGCACTACATCACCATCCTGCACATATGTAGTGGCATAATACTTAGCCACCCCCGGAACAAGATTTTCCGGTTTGTTGGCATATGGTATTGCTTTCTTCACAGGAATCTTACAACTGGCAGCCAGCGTAGCTGCAGCCGTACTGAAACCCAGATACTTTAAAAAATCCCTGCGGGGAGCTTTGGCATCAATTAATCCTTTGTCATCAAAACCCTCAAATGGCAACTCTTCCTTAAACTCATCCTGTTGCTTTTTTTGAAAGTTTTCGTTGTCATTCACCTCTCCGAAACTTTGCCAGTACTTTTTTTGGCTCATAGAAAAATTTGAAAATTTGAAAATTTGCCAATTTGAAAATGTGCTTACTCAATCATTGTTCTTACTTCATTGCCACATTTTCAAATTCTCACATTGACTCATTTGTTTTAATAGTGACATTTCTGACACTCCAGTCCACCAATATCTTTCACTGTTATGCTATCCATTTTACCGGACTTGAAATCATTGTGAAACTTCTCGTATATACTGTAATATTTATTTCCTTTAGTGCTGTCATAGTTAAAATTCACTTTGGTCTCCCGGTGACAGTTGATACACCATCCCATGCTGAGTTCAGATACCTGCTTCACTTCATCCATAGCGGTGATCTCACCATGGCAGCTCTGGCATTGTACATTACCGGCTCTTATGTGTTGTGAGTGATTAAAATAAACATGGTCAGGCAGGTTGTGGATTTTTACCCACTCGATCGGCTTTTTGATCATGGATGGATCCCATTTGTTTGCATTATTGGGATCAAACCCTGCTGCTGCATGCAATTTGGCAATTTCAGCAGTACCATTGATCTCATTTCCCGCTTCATCATACAGCTTTGGCCCTTTTTCGTAGGTAACGATAGCTTTATGGCAGTTCATACAAGTATTTACCGAAGGAATAGCCGCATGCTTACTGTCCCAGGCAGAGCCATGGCAATACAAACAACTGATCTGGTTAATGCCGGCATGTACTTTATGTGAGTAGTAAATAGGTTGTTCAGGTTGATACTCTTTTTGACGACCAAGACCAATTGCACCCTTTGCCACCATATAACCTCCAAACACGAAGAAGATGATTGAGGCCATGGCGATATATACCTTATTACGGTAGAAAGGAACCGGGTCAGGACGAACGATACCTTCTGAGTCATCAGACATTTTCTTCAGGTTGCTGTTCACCTGCATCAGGATCAGGGCAATAATACCCAGGATAAGAGATATGATACCAAAGATCAGGGCATTTTGATTGTCTTTTGGCTCTTCTGTTACTACAGGACCCTCTGCTACCTTAGGTTTGGCAGCGTCATTGATATACGCCACCATATCATCTACATCCTTCAATGTAACGTCGGGAAACCCGGTCATCATGGAGCCATACTCATTTTTCAACCCCTGTGTATAAGGGTCATTCGCCATATATGCAGCCGGATTATTGATCCATTTCAACAGTTCATTATGGTCCGCCCATTTGCCTCTCTCTTCCAGGCCCGCAAGAGCAGGTCCTGTACCCTTTTTCAACACATTATGGCAGGCGGCACATTTGCTCATGAAAAGAGCCTTGCCCGCAGCAATATCCTGCGCTGATGTATTAACTATAGAAATAATAAAAAGAGATAGAAATAATGCTGTCAGTCTCTGGCCGATTGGTTTACAAGAAATCATAGACGCAATTGATCTGAAAAATGTGGATAAATAGCTCTAATCAGGCGCAAAAATAAGTTAGTATGAGTATAAAACGCCAAGAGGTTTAACTTTTTTTTGATCCGCTACCAGCCTGCATTTCAGCCGATTTAAGGTGTTTTCCTGATCGTGGTTATTATTGTTTGTCATAAATCAGTCAACCTTTCAATAAAGTTCAACAGATGTGAAAATTGACGGCATTTCTGCCTGTTTTTTCCTGACTTTTGCGTCGCTAATTTTTAAAACTCTGTCATGTTTGAAGGATTGCAGAAAAAATGGAAGGTAAATGGTCTTCAGCTGACCCTGATCCTTTGCACATTTGCCATCGGCGGCAGCGCCACAGGATTTGTGGGCAAAAAGATAATGAATGTACTGGCGATCGGACAAGATTGGCTTTGGGCGGTTATTTATATAGTACTGGTTACCCTGCTCTGGCCATTGATGGTAATATTAATAAGCATTCCATTCGGCCAGTTTCGCTTTTTTATCGTTTATATCCGGAAATTGGGATTAAAAATGGGGGTGATCAAAGAAAAAAAATGAAAAGAATTGCTGTTTTTGCTTCCGGAGCAGGAACTAATGCTGCTAAAATAATAGAACAGTTTCGTCATCATCATTCCGTCCGAGTTTCATTAATTGTCTGCAATAAACCCGACGCCGGTGTGCTTACTGTTGCTGCAACAGAACACATCCCGCATCTCATTATCGGGAAAGAAAAGTTTTACCGGGGAAATGGATATGCAGACGAATTGCTGGATATGAAAATCGATATGATTGTGCTCGCCGGATTTCTATGGAAAATCCCATCCACGCTGATAAAAGCTTTTCCCGGTAAGATTATTAATATCCATCCTGCATTACTCCCCAGGTATGGTGGTAAAGGAATGTATGGCCATCATGTGCACCAGGCTGTTATTGATAATAAAGAAAAAGAAAGCGGTATCACCATTCATTATGTAGATGAACAATATGACCATGGTCAAATCATCTTCCAGGCCACTTGTCCTGTTTTTGAAAATGATACCCCCGCCTCACTGGCTATCCGGGTACAACAACTGGAACATGAGCATTATCCAAAAGTGATTAGTGAATTGGCTGGCTAAGATATTAGAAGGAAAGAATTTCCCGTTCCTGATCCGATAATTAACCAATTAACCAACTCTTTGCATTTTCTTTTGTTACTTGCCGCTGATTAATTCCGTTTGAAGCATATCATATATATATTATTTATCAGCTCCCTGCTATTGACTGTTTCTTCAGCTTTTGCACAAACCTATAAGATAAAAGGAGTGGTGTATGACAGTTCAAGAAATTACCCGATGGAAGCGGTAAGTGTGTTGTCAACTTCCGGTACAGGTACTGTTACTAATGCTGAAGGCTATTATGAGATCGAGGTGACAGAAAGAGATTCCATCTGGTTCAGCTACCTGAATAAGGCCACGGTCAAATTTCCGGTGATGAAGATCAGCAATCCTATGCAATTTGATATTTCATTGCAGGTAAATGTACCGGTAATGAAAGAGGTAAAAATATTACCGAAGAATTACCGGCTGGATTCACTTCGAAACCGGCAGGACTACGCTAAAATTTTTAATTACGAAAAGCCAAAACTAAAAACTGTGACGCCGCAATACGGTACTGCTGTTGGTTTTGATCTTGATGAGATAATTAATATGTTCCGGGTACGGCGAAACCGGAGTATGGCGTCTTTTCAACGAAGGTTACTACTGGAAGAACAGGATAAATATGTTGATTTCCGTTTCAACAAAGCATTGGTTCGTCGTCTCACCTTACTTGATGGCACTGAACTGGATAGTTTTATGCGGGTATTTCGTCCCTCTTATACTTTTACCAAACTGGCCGGCGACTATGAATTCAGGCTATACATCAAACAAGCTCTTTACCGTTTCAAAAGAGGGCTACCACCTGAAGCCTGGTTAAAAGAAGAGGAAGCAGAACAATGATTGACTTTTCTTATTAATAAGTAAGAAAAGAAAGCTAATTTTCACTGCATTTTCAACTATCAGTATAGTATATGGAACAAACTACACTTGGCATAGGCACCCGGTTACAGCATGTTCAATATGGACCTGGGGTCATCGTTGGTATTAAATATGCCACCTATATCATTTCATTTATCAATACAGGTATAAAGGAAATAGATAAGACAGATACACAGCTGGAAGAAATCATTCCTGAAAATGTATCTGCCGAAATAGAAACCACCAGTGAAGTAGAAAAATCTTTACTGAAGATTCTAAAAATGTGGGGAGGCATTTCTGAGAATGTACCGCTTGGCGATAAATGGATAAAAGGGATGATGCTGTTGCAGCCTGCTGATAAAAGCTTAAAGCCAAAAGAAATACCGATTGAAGATTTCTTTCACAAGATCGTTATGCTGCGGGATCGCCTGAGAGTACTGGAACAAAATATCAACAGCAGCAAAACACTGAATGATGAAGAAAAAGTAAATATCCAGCAATACATTACCCGCTGCTATGGTTCCCTTACCACCTTCAATGTACTATTTAAAAACAAAGAGCACTGGTTTGTAGGAGAAAAAGGTTCCAAAGAAGATTAAAATACCCGCTAGCCCGTATTTCCGGATGCAGGTATCTTTATATTTTTAAGGGTAAATTCCTTCTCTATGCGTAAGCTTTTTTTTCTGTTCTTAGGCTCACCCTTCTTTTACCATCAACATAGCAGTGCGCAGATAAAGGCAAAAAACATCTGGCCCATAACCAGCAATATTTCTATTAAAAATTTTCACCTAAACTACAGGGCCAGCGAAGGTGATATTATTTACCAGTTTCTTTTTAATGATTGCATAGAAGGCAATTGCAAAAACGGAGAAGGTGTTTGGGCCAGTACAAAATCCCGAAAAGTGGAGTTCAGGGATAATGGCAGTTTGGAACTAACGATTAATTTATACAAAGGAATTTTTTCAGAAGATGGAAAAAAATTCAATGGTAAAAAGCTGGTGTACAATTATACTCTATCGGGTAGCGGCGCTAAAAACAGGGATTTTTACGCTAATAAATTTACCCCTTTCACAGCAGAAAACCTGGCCGATGATTTAAACAAATCTATTACTGCGAGTAAATATATTGTTGCCGAAGGTGAAGCGGTACGTACAGAAATGAAAGTGGGGGATAATAAAACACTATACGATTATACTCTTCATGGTATTGGCGCCAGCAGAGAAGCAATGTATGAGCTGGGCGCTGCATCGATGCAGGGCAAATATGAAAACGGCCAATTACAAATGGCAAAGATTATTGTGCAGGAGAATTTTCCGGCAAAAAGTTTTACCGGTAAAATGAATTTTAAAAACAAACCTTTGGTTGGAAAACTGGAGTTTAAAGATGGCACCTGGTACGAAGGTTTTTTTTATGATGGCAAGTACAATGGCCCCGGTAAACTGGTTGACCCAAATGGTAAAATTATCCAGGGGTTTTGGGACAACGGTATTTTAAAAGATTCGCAGGAAGTCAATCTTCCCTCTTCACTTTGGGATTATAATAATGCGGCGATGGCTGAGTCAAAACCATTGAGCATTACTATTGGAGATAAAACCTATACCGGTAGTTATGCCGGAGATTGGAAAGATGGCAAGCCAGATGGCCATGGTTTGTTCTCAAATAACACCAATACTTTTTTTTATGGCCGTTTTGAAAATGGAATGGCAAATGGCCTGGGGTATTTTTACAGTTTATATAAAACAGAAACCTGGGCTTGCTGCCTGCGGCAATCAGAGCTTGTGCTTTCTGGTTTGTTCACCAATAACTGGCTTACGTATGGCAACAAAAACCTCTACGAGTATATGTGGTACACCAGTTCTTCAGACCCTAATTATATAAAAGGCTACATTCCGCAAAGCAGTTACTTTTTCTCAGGTACTTTTAACAAAAAAGGCCTGGATGGTTGCGGAAAAAGCGTTTACAAACGACTGAGCAGCGAAACAGAATTATCCTGTACTATGATTGGTAGTTTTAAAGATGGCGGCTTGCATGGTTGGGCCACGGTTGATTTTCCTTTTAAAAAACCGGATGATAAATGGAAGGGAAAATACTTTGGGTATTTTATTTATCACCCGGTATCTCCCTATGCAGTGAAGCAGGACCTTTTAGCCGGAATGCCCTATATGCCTTCTGGTGATGTGGTAAAACGGTATACTGATTATGAAAAAGAGGTGGAACTTTTTTTAAAAGAAATAGCTACCGGTCAGGAAGACTGCAACAGCGGGCTTATCAGTGAAGCTGATAAAAAGAAATACATTGAAGATGCAAAAAACAATGCATTATATGCGAGAAAGATGGCGACTGAGTACAAAAATCAGCCGCCTCCGGTTACCCTGGTAAGTAATTATCAAAATGCAGTAAAAAAAATAAAATACCCGGCAGGAACAACTATGAAGCTGAAAAATGGTGGTTATTTGGTTTCAGTAATTACTGGTTATAGTTACGATGGACAATTGTATAAAGTAAGTACCGGTACTATTAAACCCATATATGGCAAATCGGGCAACTACAAGGGCAGTAAGGATGCAACAGATATTGTGTGGTTATCTGAACAGGATATTGAAGCCCGATACAATATAGAACCCGTGATGTATCATATTTGTTCTACCTGTAATGGTACCGGATACACAACAGGCACCGTACACGGAGGCAACAAAGGCGGCTGGGAAAAATGGACCGATAATGTATTTTATAACAGACCAAGCACAGCCTACAGTTATGAAGTAACCACCGGTTGCGGTTCTTGTAAAACAGTAGGATGGAGATAAAGCACAGGCAATAAACACCTGCACTTACAATTATCAAATTACTACCCTACTGCTTTTTCGGGCAGGTATTCAGCCCCACCAGCGTATATAATGGGCAGAAACTTACCAGGCTGGTTAATACAAATACACCGCCTAATATTACCAACACCAATCCCAATGTACCTGTTACGGTACTGCTGAAATAGAGATACGCAAATACTGCGGCCAGTAATAGCCGCATGATACGGTCAACATTGCCCATGTTCTTTTTCATATTGTGTGTTTTAGTTTTAGGTAAATAGCAGGACAAGAATTGTAACCAGCCCCAGGCATACTAAACAAGCAATGGCCAATTTTATCCCTTTATTCATTTACTAATAAAGGTAAATAGTTATTCGTTGGGCTGCCTGTGATATTAATCACATAAACATTTTCTGCAGGGGGCTTCATAACGAGTAATATCAATTACTATTAGTAACTTCCTTCTCTCTTTTGTTGCCCGCCCTAAGATTGCTACCGAAACTAAAAACCAACCAGCCATGCAGACCTTAGCTCCTGTTCAAGCCAAAGAAAGAGAGGTATTTATGGATGTGCTCCGGGGCTTTGCTATCCTCGGAATTTTTATTGCCAATCTCAACGGATTCAGCTGGTACAGGGAAGGACTTCCTGCTTCGGGTCCTTATTTATTACCGGAAGCAGACCGGAGCATGTCTTTTCTACATCACATGTTCATAGAAGGAAAATTTTACTCCATTTTCAGCTTATTATTTGGCTGGGGTATCGCATTGCAATTCAAAAGGGCTGCCGCCAATGGCATCAATGCACTGCCCACTGTAAGAAGGAGGCTCTTATTCATGCTGCTGCTTGGCGCCGCTCACTTACTGATATGGCCGGGTGATATTGTTTTTTTCTACGGTTTGCTGGCCTTCCTGTTACTGCCATTACGAAAGTTTTCGAATAAAGTGTTGCTGATCACAGGTGTCATTCTTGTTCTTTCTCCTATCCTCTTATACTGGCTGAAGATGACCTGGCCGGTTTTAAATTATCCTTCAAAACTCCTTATCAACACAGGAATAAAAGTGGATGGCGCCATCATGAATATTAAAAGCGAGGAAGAATTCCTGGGCCTGATGAAAACAGGAAGCTGGTTTGATCAGTTAAAAATGAATATCAGCGGCTTCTTCTTCCGATACCAGTACCTGATTTTCGTAAGCCGTGTTCCCAAAGTGTTGGGCATGTTCCTGATCGGTTATGTATTGGGCCGATCTGACTTTTACAAAAATATTGCACAGCACAGAAAATTGGTCTATGCAATTATTATTGCCGGTCTGCTCATCGGTTTACCCGCCAATTATTTTCTTGCCCGGCAGATGCAGGATCATATGGGTGATTATTTCGGATTAAAAATGAATGGCTGGTATCAGACCATTGCTTATGCATTGGGAGTAGCACCACTGGCATTGGCTTATGTGGGGCTTTTTATGCTGTCTTTTCAAACCGTTGTTGGCAAAAAAATATTAGCTGTTTTTGCGCCGGCCGGGAAAATGGCATTCAGTAATTATATCATGCAGTCTCTGATTGGTAATTATGTGTTCCTGGGTGCCGGTCTTGGCTATATGTGGAAGGTTGGACCTGTTTATTATACCATTTTTGGAGTGCTGGTATTTATTGGTCAAATCATAATCAGTACTGCCTGGCTGAAGTATTTTAATTATGGACCTGTGGAATGGCTATGGCGAAGTGCTACATATAAAAAATGGCAGCCTATGAAAAAAAGAAAAGATGGGCAAGAAAGATAAAAGGAAAAAAACAAATAAAGAACAACAGGAAACTACAGCATCAGTTGCGGTGCCGGCTCCAACGGTTAGCCTGGCAGCGGCAGACAACCATAAAGAACCCAATCAAACAGCTATGGAAGTACATCATCATGCACATACCGCCCGGAAAAAATGGACACATTATTTCTGGGAGTTTTTAATGTTGTTCCTCGCTGTGTTCTGCGGGTTTTTGGCGGAGTATCAGTTAGAACATAAAATTGAAAGGGATAAGGAAAAAATTTATGTTCAAAATCTGCTGGAAGATTTAAAAACTGACACGGCTATTTACAGTGAGTATACAAGAAATAACAAAGTTCTGTTTCAATCCATTGATTCATTGATAGTATTAATAAAAAGTCCCGAAATAAAACAGCATATTGCTAAACTTGCTTTTACAGCAAGGATGATATTACCTAACTACAAGGCGCTGTACACAACGGACCGCACTTTTGAAGAAATGAAAAGTTCCGGTGCCTTGCGGCTTATCAGGAATAAACAAGTAGCTAACAGTATTTCTCATTACTATTACTCGGTAATAGATCTAAAAAAATACAACGATGCCGCTTATACCTGGGGTACTGATTTTGGAAAAAAAATGGGGGAAATATTTGATGCCGGATTGTTGCTGAAAATAATTAAAGAGAGAACGGAGCAGCCTGCCGCTTCGGCAGATTTACTTACCGATAACAGGATAACACTAAACCAGTTGGCTTCGACCGCACAATACTTATACGGCGCATTTTTTCTGGCAGAAAAGATTGGGAACCAAAGAAACACAGCGGCACAAAAACTTATTGAGTTAATCAAAAAAGAATATCACCTGAAATAAAATATTATGGAAGTACATGCACACTCACACACCCCCCGAAAAAAATGGACCCATTATTTCTGTGAGTTTTTAATGTTGTTCCTCGCTGTGTTCTGTGGTTTTTTAGCTGAGTATCAGCTGGAGCATAAAATAGAAAGAGACCGGGAGAAAAAATTTATTAAAACATTTATCGAAGATTTGAAATCGGATACAGCTGCCATCAGGCAAAATATTGCTTTCCGGCAAAAAAAGATGAAAGCAATGGACACATTGACGTTTCTCTTAAACAACCAGCAAATCAAAGGGTATGAAAATGATCTATATTATTTGAGCAGAAGTTTTGTGAGGGGTGTCCGGTTTCAAAGTAATGATAGAACCATTACACAATTAAAAAATTCCGGGGCATTAAGGTTGATAAGAAATGAAAAGGCGGCCGACAGTATGATATCCTATCAAAAATTGGTAGAGTATATTTATTATAACCAGGAAGATGACCGTATTGAAAGAAGAGAAGCAGACCCTTTATTATCTCATATTTTTTATCCGGCTGTTTATGACAAAATGGTAACCAGTGATGGCATAAACAGGCCAACCGATAATCCACCACTAAGGTCTTACGACAAAAATCTTCACTTTGACCTTGCCTATTATGTACATCAGTTGAAAGGCAGCAATTTCATGATAATAGGAAGGCTGGGGCTTTTAAATGGAAAAGCAAAAAATATGATTTCATTTTTGAAAAAAGAATATCACCTGAAATAGTTTTACGATGCAGCCAAACTTAACCTCTTCCGACCGAGTCATCCGGGCGGGCAACCAAAAACGAATTGAATCCATCGACGTCATCCGTGGAATCGCCATGGTGATAATGGCTTTGGATCATACCAGGGATTATTTTCATATCGGTGCCAACCTGGATGACCCACTGAACCTGGCCACGACAAGCCCCGCTTTATATTTTACAAGATGGATCACCCATTTCTGCGCCCCGGTCTTTGTCTTTTTATCCGGTACGTCCATTTACCTGCAAAGCCTTCGTAAAACAAAAAAAGAGCTTGGCACTTTTCTTTTGAAAAGAGGTTTGTGGCTCATCATTGCCGAATGGACCATTATCGCTTTTGCCTGGACCTTTAATACCAATTTCAACTTCATTCCTTTCCAGGTTATCTGGGCTATCGGTATCAGTATGTTTATACTTGGCTTGCTGGTGCTGGCAAAAATTCCTTATAAAATAATATTGCTGCTGGGCTTTATCATTGTTGCCGGGCATAACCTGCTGGACATACCTGAATCAAAACCCGGTTTTCAGCCAACTTTGATATGGGATTTGCTGCATCATGGTGTCTTTACTCCATACCGCATAACCGGTAATCATTTCGCTATACTCGTTTATCCCTTCCCGGCATGGACAGGACTGATGATGCTGGGGTATTGCGCCGGTGTTTTCTTTGCTCCTCCATATTCAGCGGAGCAGCGAAGAAAAATATTGTTACGCACCGGTACGGGACTGATCTTATTTTTTGTTCTTCTTCGCTTCACTAACCTGTACGGCGATCCTGTTGACTGGACAAAACAGAAAAACAGTTTGTATACTTTTTTCTCTTTCATGAAAGTAAATAAATACCCGCCTTCATTATTGTACCTGTGTATTACCATCGGGCCATCTCTTATTTTACTCGCCTGGGCAGAGAAGATCAAAAACTGGTTTACCCGTTTCATGATCATATTTGGCCGCACAGCTTTTTTCTATTACATCCTGCATATTTATCTTATTCACCTGCTGGCAGCCATTTTCTTTTTTGTACGGGGGCACAGTTTTGCCGATGCTAAAAATGTGGGGCAGCAATTTCCTTTTATGTATGTGGCGCCGGGCGAAGGATACGGGTTACTTGTCGTATACGTAGTTTGGATTGCCGTAATAATCCTATTATTTCCTCTCTGCAAAAAATATGACCGGTATAAAACAGCACATAAAGAAAAATGGTGGCTGAGTTATTTATAAAAATAAAATGAAAAATAAAAAAACGGGGCTTTTAACGCTCCTCTTATGTTATTCATTTGTACTTGCTGCCCAGGTACAGGTAAGCAAAGAACCACGGCATAAAAAAACTTTGGAAAATAAATATATCCGGCTGCTGGATGTAAATATAGAACCGGGGGATACCAGCTTGTTTCATATTCATTCGACACCGTCGGTATTTGTACATTTTACCACAACGGTTGTATGCTCACAAATAAAAGGCAAGGAATGGGTAACGGCTAAAAATACAGCAGGCAATGCCTGGTACAGGTCATTTGTTAATGATACATTGGTACATAGGGTGAGCAATTGCGATACGGTTCCCTTTCATGTAACCGATGTTGAGCTGCTTTCTCCTTACAATCCAGCTAAAAAATTACAACCTCTGCCATTCATCGTATTGTTTGAAAACGAAAAAGTAATTGCTTACCGGCTAACTGCAGCAGCGTTCAATAATCAAATCATTAAAGGCCGGGGACCAATGATTGCAGAACTGGTAACTGGCAGCGAAGTAAAACTTCATAACAAAAATGGTAAAGAACTCTCCCGGCTGAGAGCAGGAAAGTATGTATACATAAAACCAGGCACAGCTTTTTACTTTTCCGCAACCGGAGATGCAGCAATAAATATGGTGCTGTTTGAAATTAAATAGTATTTCATCACCTCACCGGAGTTTAAATTCCGGTGGTAAAAAATAAAGTATGATAAATAAATTTGTACGGACTGCCACCCTGCTTGCAGTACTGTTTTGCATTTGCATAAACTCAACTGCACAAACTACTATTGAGTATGATATTGTACTCTCCGGCGGCCGGGTAATTGACCCCGAAACAAAACTGAATGCCATACGGAATGTTGGCATTATCAATAATCGCATTGCACAGATTTCATCTGAACCATTAAAAGGAAAACAAACAATCGATGTAAGCGGACTCGTAGTATCTCCCGGCTTTATTGACTTGCATGTACATGGCCGCAGCAATGTGGAGCAGGAATACCAATTGCATGATGGCGTAACAACTGCACTGGAACTGGAGTGGGGAATAGAAAATCTGAAGGAGTGGTATGCAAGCCGGCAATCAAAAGCACTCATTAATTATGGTGCCAGCGTATGCTGGCTTTATGAACGGTTTAAAACGATTGATAAATTCAAAGAAGAAGCTATAAAATTTTACCAGGCAAGCAGTACCGGTAAAACAACGATTGCTGAACTGACAAATACCATCCTGCCTGCCAAGGATGAAGTGTTAACTGCTGAACAACTCACACAGACATTAAACAACATTAAAACTTCACTGGCAGAAGGCGGTATCGGTATTGGCGCACCGATCGGCTACCTGCCTAAATCAAACCCGAACGAACTGTACCGGGTTATTGAATTAGCGGGGGAAATGAATGCCCTCGTATTTACCCATGTAAGAAATCCCGATATTATTTCTATACAGGAAGTGATAACGGATGCTGCACTTACCCATGCACCGCTGCATATCGTTCATATCAACAGTATGTCGCTGGGCAATATTCAGCTTTCAGTAGATATGGTAGCAGCAGCAAAAAATAAAGGCTTTGATATTACTACTGAGCTGTATCCCTATACTGCCGGTTCCACCGGGCTGCAAAGCGCTATGTTTGATGAAGGATGGCAGCGACGGCTTGGCATTAGTTATGGCGACTTACAATGGGTGGCTACCGGCGAAAGGCTTACTAAAGAAACATTTGACGCCTATCGTAAAACGGGCGGGGTAGTTATTTTGCATGTGATGAAACCGGAATGGATAAAGACCGGCATTGCAGCCCCGGGTGTAATGATTGCCTCAGACGGAATGACCTATGCAAAGCTGGCCCACCCCAGAACGGCAGGAACTTTTTCAAGAGTGCTGGGTAAATATGTAAGAGAAGATAAAGTGCTTGATCTGATGACGGCCCTGGAAAAAATGACCTTGCTTCCCGCAAAACGTTTGGAAAACATTGCTCCCTCCATGCGTTTCAAAGGAAGGATACAGGTGGGTGCTGATGCTGACATTACCATTTTTAATCCGAACACTGTTATTGATAAAGCAACTTTTGAAAAAGGCCTGGAGTTTTCAGCAGGTATTGAATATGTAATGGTGAATGGAAGTTTTATTTTAAAGAATGGAAAAACAGTAGCCGGTGTTTTTCCGGGGCAGGCAGTATTTGGAAAGTTTAAAAAATAAATCATGCGAAAAACAACATTCCTTGCCAGTATAATTTTTTATGTAGCGTTGTTGCAGGCCCAGCAAACAACCACTCCGGGCCAGCAGGCCGTACAGCAAGCTGTCATCAAATTTTTTGATTCATTATCCAACCGGGATTCTGTCAGTCTGAAAAATTACAGCACAGCAGATATTACTTTGTACGAATATGGCCAGGTATGGAATATAGATACACTTATCCTGAAAGCCATTACGCTAAACCAGTCGGCTGATTTTAAACGAACTAACAGTTTCGAGTTCATTAATACAACAGCAGATAAAACTACAGCATGGGTTACGTATCGTTTGCAGTCAGTAATAGTAAAAGATGTAAGAGTTATTGCCACCGGTTCTTCGGCTTTTGAACTGGCCAATAAAATAAACGAGCCACTCACTAGCCGTAAATGGGAATATCATTTATACCCCTTGTCGTTTGGCGAAATGGTGGCGCATACCGGTTTACTGGAAGAAAAAAGGTTATTGCATCACCGTTTGTTGTATGGTTACTATCCTGAAATAATAACATCCCGGGGAATGAACAATCCCTGTTAAAACAATTAGCCAACAGTTACCTGTATAAAGATATTCTTACCTGGGAGCGGATACAAAAGCCGGATAAATTGGAAAAATTAGTACAGGCCCTGGCCTTTCAAACGGCGCAATTAATAAGTTACAATGAACTCGGCCAGCTATGCGGATTAAATGCTGAAACAGTAGAGAAATATATTAACCTGTTAGAAAAAGCCTTTATTGCTTTTCGCCTGCCTTCCTTTGGCCGTAACCTGCGCAATGATACCGGGCAGTTATGGGAGAACTGGTTCATCAGCGAACGGATGAAGTTTTTGAACAATTGCCAGCAACATGTTTCCCGGTTTTTCTGGCGTACCCTTGCTCAGCAGGAGGTGGACTATATTGAAGATGCCAATGGAACCATCACGGCTTTTGAGTGTAAGTGGAATCCCAAAGTAAAAGGTGCGGTAAGCAGGGCTTTCAGCAATGCATATCCAACGGCAGTTACGCATATTGTAAATCCTGAAAATGCAGGTGAATTTTTGTTGTAATCAGCTATGAAATTCCGCAATGTATACTATGGCAGAAGAATAAAGCGATCCGGCTGGCAACGGCGAAGAAAACAATTGAGGAACTGGAAAAAATAAATAAATCACCGGTTACTAAAATTATTCCTTTTCAATACCGGCGGCCGCATTCACTTCAAAAAGAATTGAACTCTTGATTTCGGGGAACACTGATATGGCTATTATGGCGCTGGATATTCCCGCCGGTTCCTGTATTATCAGAGTGTAATTACCGGAGATATCACTAATGAAAATGTTCTTGATTAAATTTTTTCAAAATTCCGTACCGGCAAATAATTTTTATCAGATTTTCAATTTTGTTGAGTGGTCTTTCCTCCTGGCACACAGGTTCAAACATGATCGGAAATTGGCTACGAAATGTAATCCCTTTTTATTAATAAAATACCCGGACATAGCCGGCGTTTGAACCGATGCCATCATTTCCTGTAGCCCCAACGGCAATACGAGAGCCATCCGAAGAAATGGAAACCGACGAGCCGAACGAATCACCTGCGGCCTCCCCATCTATATCCGACCATACCTGGCTCCAGGTACCCCCATATAATTGATAAATTCGTACATGACCGGCTGCTGCTCCACCACCATCATTTCCATATCCTCCAATCGCAATCCGGTTTCCATCTGCTGAAATAGAAACTGCTGCTCCGGAAAAATCATTGCCGAGTTCGCCATTAATATCCGCACCTATTTGATTCCAGTTGGTTCCATTCCATTCATAAATTCTGACATGGCCTGCATCTGATCCGCTTCCATCATTGAATGGCGCTCCGATGACGACCCTTGCACCATCTGCCGATAATGAAACTGAAGTACCTGACTGATCGTTTGCTGCTTCACCATTTATATCAGCGCCCAGCTGAACCCAGTTGGTACCATCCCATTGATAAATTCTGACATGACCTGCAGTTGATCCGCTTCCATCATTTTGAGGTGCTCCAATAGCTAGCCGGGAACCATCAGAAGAAAGAGAAACCGAATAACCGCACTGGTCGCCGGCTGCTTCACCATCAATATCGACGCCCATTTGAATCCAATTGCTTCCATTCCATTCATACACCCTTACATGGCCTGCAAATGATCCATTACCATCATTAGAAGGAGCTCCGACAGCAAGCCGGGAGCCATCAGAAGAAAGAGAAACGAACCAGCCTGATTGATCAGCGGCTGCTTCCCCATCAATATCAACACCAAGTTGATTCCAACTGCTTCCATCCCATTCATACACCCTCACCTGGCCCGTACTTGATCCGTTACCGTATGCACCAATAGCAACACGGTTGCCGTTTGATGAAAGGGAAACCGACCAGCCGGAATTGTCAGAAGCAGCTTCACCATTAATATCAGCTCCAAGTTGAACCCATACTGTTCCATTCCATTGGTAAACTCTTACATGACCGGCGTTTGATCCGTTTCCATCATTTTGTGGTGCCCCGATTGCGATCCTTGCACCATCTGCCGATAATGAAACTGAAATGCCTGACTGATCATTTGCTGCTTCACCGTCAATATCTGCACCCAGATTCTGGGCGGGGGGTAATACTGAAGTTCCATTAATCATATTCACCCATGATGTTCCATTAAAAAATTGAATTTGCCCGCCCGGTCCGCAATCTGTACAGTAGATCATAAGCCCGGCTACAGGTGAAACAATACTATTGCGTTGCGAGCCCGTTAACCTGGGTGGCAGAAAGCCTTTGGAAGTACTGCTCACATCTAATTGGGCAGAAGCTTCAGGTGTAGTAGTCCCAATACCTACCTGCGCTGAAGCATCCTGTAAAGCAAAGAAGAGAATAGCAACCAAAAGAAGACATCTTGGAACGTTATTAGTAAACTTCATGACTGAAAAATTTTTGATGATTTATTTTTTTAGCGAAGAATAATTTTCCTGGTAACATTATTGACGTTCAAAAAATAAGTACCTCCGGAATATCTGCTGACATCTATGTGTTCAATGCCTGAATTCATGAACCGCTTCCACAACAACCTGCCGTCTGTTGAATACATTGCCATATTACAGGGCATAAAAATCTGAAGGACTAAAAATCCATTTGATACAGGGTTGCCCAGTACAATAAATGGCTGCTGTTTTTCATCAAACATTAATGTTCTTACAGGACTGTAATTGCTGCTGTTATCTAAATCCGTCTGCATAATGCGGTAAAAATTGACCCCCTTTACCGGATCTTGATGTATATACTGGTAGTAGCGATTTCCACTGCTGTTCCCGGCGGCTGGTATCAAAGCGATATTTGTCCAGGTGACGCCATTGTTACTATGTTGCACAAAAAAATATCTGGAGTTTTGTTCGAAGACGGTTGTCCATTCAAGCTTTGCACCGCTGTTTTGTTTGGTGGCATTGAATGTCAGCCAGGTTACGGGTAGCGACAATAATTGGCTGGCCAGGGTCAGCTCACTTAATGCAATACCTGCCAAACTATTGGTCAGCACGAAATTATTGGTACCGTCGCGACTGTCTGCAGGATGAGAGGACCACCCGGTACCATTATGAATATTTAATGTAAGTAAGTTTTCAGCGATACCGTTCAGTTCAGCACCATCGGTATAACCAAACTGTATAGATCCCGAAAAATGGTTACTGTGGTTGCTGAATTGATATACCCTGGAAATATATGGATTGGCTGTAGCATGGATTGCGGTGGAAGATTTGCTTATTATAAGATCATTAATCGTAAAATCTGCTGACGGGGTTATGGTCAATTTGTCAATAGTAAAAGGCGTTCCTGCCAGGATCGTGAGGCCCGAACCAGAAGATACCTTTACTATTTGGGCATTTATTGCGCCTGAAGAAATAATAAAAAGCAGAAAGTTGACGATTATTTTCATGCAAATAATTTATTGGATAATTATTTGAAGAAGCGATATGTTTTGAATAGATCCATTACCTAAACCGGTATTTATAAGGAAAGATAAGCCTGCGTCTGTCACGGCATATTACCCCATTGGGTAGTTTTGAAAACGTAATCATTCTTAGCAAAGGGAATGAAGTAGAACAGTGACTTAATTGCTTTTCATGGCGTCCAACATTTCATCTGTACATTGATTTAGCCTCTCATTGAATGCATCTTCCTGGGCTTTGTCTTTTATTATTTTACCCCAGTTCTCGCCCTGTAATTTGGAACACTCCATCCGGATTTTTTTAGCCTCAGGGTCTGAAAATTTTAATCCTTTTCCTTTTTTGCGGCATTCGCATACTTCTTCCGCTAGTGCAATCCCATCCGCTTTCTTTTTCCCGCCACAAGAAAAAAGAAGAATGGCCAGAACAATAAGACAGGTATAATTTTTCATTTGCTGTAGTTTAATTTATCAATAATTCACTGTGAGTTATCCTAATTTCCGAGTGTATATTTCTTCATACACTCACTGTTGTTTTTCGTATAAATTTCCAATTCCGTTTTATCCACCGAAACCTTTTTATAATTTTCTCCCTGCAGGTCAAGACATTCTTTCCACATTCTTACCCTTTCCGGGTCATCATACTTCATACCTTTTGTTTTCATTTTGCAATTGCACACTTCATCTGAAAGGGCCGCTCCGTCCAATTTTTGTTTTTTATCGCTCCCGCATGATAATAAGAAAAAACTTATGGCGATAATAAATAAATAATTCTTTTTCATAATTATAATAGTTCAATCGTTTGGACAAAGTTTTTTCCGGTCAGAAAAGGAGTTGATAAAATTAATGGCATCCTGGTCTTGCCTTACACTAATATCCAGGTTCACTAGTTTTAGTTTTGACTGCGCTACCCCATCCACATATCCGTCATTTACCTGAATAGTGCCAATCATGGTAATAGTTCTCGCAATTGCGGATTGTATGTAGATGTAGGATTTTGATGTTAAGCTGGTGGTTGTATAATTTTTGCAGTACTGGTCCTTATATTTCATATCGCCCCCAAAAGCTTCTTTTGCGGCTTTGTCGTACATTTCTTTTCCTTGCCAGGAAAATTGTGTTTTGCTGCCATCCACCATCAGGTGGGGAGCCAGTGTTTTTAGCATTGCTACTTTTAATAATTCTGGCGTACCGTTTCTAAGTAAATCATGAAAGAAATCAGCCATCTCTTTTGCGGTTTTAAAATCAGGAACTTTTAGTTCGGGTAATGACTCTATTTCTTTTTTTGCAATCTCCTCGGCCAGGGTATATGCCAGTGTTTTCTTTTCCAATTCTCTTATTTTGCCTTCAGTAAGTTGTTCTGTAGAGAGCACTTTGGTATTACTTGAACCTGAGCTTGACATAAACCGTTGCATAGGGTCTTTAATATTATCCCTGTAAAATCTTACTTCAAATTCTTGTTCCACTGTTTCTACAGAATGGTTAGGCCCAAGCATATCAGCATTTATTTTCATGTAGAAAACTACCAGGTTAGGGTTGTTCCAGGTAAAATACTTTTCCTTCACAAGAGTGGGGCGGCTGTTTAGTTTTACAATCTTATTAAAATAAAAACCATAGAAGGCATTCCAATCTGTGGAAATTAGTTTTTCTATCTCGGCTTCGGTTGGGTTAGGTATGCCCTCCCATTCATTATAGCCTGTTCTGAATTTTTGATACGAATATTTCGTTCCACCCATATACTGATACACCGCATCGCCAACCACTTTAACTACCAGCCCCGGATAGTCTTTTGATTTCAATCGTATATGCACACCCCTTACATATTCCCAATTGCCGCTCGAAGAGTTCCATTGACGGGTGCCAGTGGTTTTGGTAAACTTAATGTCAAGCGTTAGCGGTGTTGTTAAATCCTTTCGTATCACCGCATCAGATGGCTGGGCAACTACGCTTAAAAAAGAAACGATGGAAGCCAATAAACAAAAAATCCTGTTCATAACAAATGGTTTAATCATTCTGAGTGACTGGTAAGATAAAATTGCAGCAGGATTGTGTAGTCTTTATTACCCTTTAGGGTAGTTTTTAGTTCGTCATCAATTTCCTTAACCGGGCGATAAGGGTAGAACGGGAATCAGCGTCCAGCTTCTGATGGATATTTTTGATATGTGCCTTAACTGTGTTTATCGAGATAAAAAGGTCTTCTGCGATTTGATTATTTGTTTTGCCATTGTAGATAAGCTGCACTACACCAAATTCTCTTTCTGATAAAGGCGAAGGAAGATGACGGTTTATTACATCGTCATTTAGTTCCGGGAACCGTAGTTTGCTTTTCTGTGCATGGTTATAAACAGCTATTTCCATGGCAGCAAACAAGCCTGCATCACTGAACGGCTTTACAATATACCCGGCTGGTTCTGTATTTTTTGCATGGATCAATGTTAGTTTATCCGAATAAGAAGTGAGATAAACAAAAGGTAAAAAGTATTTTTCATTTATGACTTTTGCAATTTCAATACCTTCTTCTCCCCCATTCAAATTAATATCAAGTACAACCAGGTCCGGAGGGTTATTTTTCAACTCAGCCAATGCATCATCTTTGGAGTAAACAATAGCAGAAACTGTAAAATCATTGTTTATTAATGCAGTAGCAATATCTTCTGCTATCAGAGGCTCATCTTCTACTATAAGTACCCGCACTTCAATCATACTATGCCGGGTTTATAGTTGGTAATAGTTATTTCTACTTTTGTTCCTTCCTCGGAATATACTTTTATTTCCCCCTTCATTTTCTGAATAAAGGTTTGTATCATCTTATATCCAAAAGTTTCTTTAAACCGTGTATAAAAATCATCGGGCAGCCCACTGCCATTGTCATACACATTCAGCTTCAGAATGCCATTCTCTTCCTTAACCATTATTTTAATAGCCCCTTCTTTTTCACCCGGAAATGCATACTTCAGGCTATTCGTCACCAGTTCATTCAGGATTAATCCAACCGGCACCACCGTATCAACATCAAGATGCAATGGTTCTATTTCTTTTATTAGTTTAATTCGGTGGGGGTGAATATTGTATGACTGGAAGAGGTTTTCGCTCAACTTGCTGATGTAATCCTGTACATCTATTCCGCTCAGGTTATCATCCTGGTAAAGGTTTTGGTGTATTAATGCCATGGATTGTACCCGGTTGCGGCTGTCCCTTACGGCTTCCTGGGCCTGTTCATCTTTTATATAATACGATTGAAGTTTTAATAAACTCGACACCACCTGCAGGTTATTCTTCACCCGGTGGTGAATTTCTTTCATTAGAAATTCATTTTCTGCCAGCGATTTTTGAATAATAGTATTCTGTGCCGCCAGCAACTCCTTTTTCTTTCTGCTGGCTTTGTATGCTACATAGGCCAATCCTGCCATACCAAGCAGAAAAACTGAAGCAATGATAAAATAATTTCTCTCTCTCTTTCTCCGCTCAGCCAGTGTGGCGTTGATCATATTATCATTATTCAGTTTTTCTATCCTTTTTTCCTTTTGCCCGGTTTCATAAATAGCTGCCATCTCATTTATCTGCCGGCTATTTTCATCTGTAAATAAAGTATCTGTCAGTTGTTTACTTTGCTCAGAATACAAATAAGCTTGCCTGTAGTCTCCAATGTTGAAAAAGTTTCTTGCTATCTTTTTTAAAAAAATACTTTTCTGCTCCGCCCTCGAAGTCTGCGTTGAAATGGCAAGCCCCAACTTGTAATAAACACTAGCCTCCGCAAACTGCCCTTTATTGGAGTATACATCGCCTAAGGATTCGTAAACAGAAAAGAGGTTGTTTTTAAAATTTTTTTCAGAAGATTTTTTTTCCACTTCTTTTAATATCAACATAGCTTCATCATACTGACCAAGATTAACCATGGCAGCAGCTTTATTCGCCTTTGCAGCAAGTATGTCGTTATCGGCGTTAAGTTTAATTGCCTGTTTTAATGACTCATCGGCATAAAAAAGGGCACTGTCATATTTTCCCTGGCTTTGAAATGCACTTCCGGTATTGATCAATGAATTCAAAACTCCTTGCTCATCGTTGATTTCCTTTTTGAGTATCAGCGATTTTTGGTAGTAGGCAGCCGCATTTTTATACTCCTTTCTTGAACGATACACCAGCCCGATATTATTATATGATACAGCGATGAATCGTTTATTTCTCGTCTTTTGTCGCAGGTCAAGCGCTGCAAAATGATTTCGTAAAGCCAGTTCATAGTTTCCCCGAAAATAATAGGCAATAGCTATATCACTCAGGATGTGGGAAGCCCCTTCTTCATTCCGGGCTGCTTTATATACAGCTAGTCCTTCGTTTAAGAAAAATAAGCATGAGTCAAGGTTATCTTTATAGTCATAGGCTACGCCGATAGATTGAAAGCCCATGGCTATTTTTGAAGGATCGTTTATTCTCCTGGCTATTTCAAGAGCATTTTGCCCAAAAAGTATAGCAGAATCGGGATCAGATTCCCAAAGACGGGTTGCTATCAACCGGTTGGCGTCAAATAAAAGAGAATCTGTTTTTGAAATAATCAGAACATTCCGCAGGGAATCTAATTCATGGTTTTGGCTTTTTGCCGAAAGCGATAATAAGTTAAATAGCATGATTATCTGAAACTGGCGGCTGTTCATATTTAAATGTACAAACAATGGCTGAAAATGATGATAGGATAAACAGCACAAAACTATTTTACCAACACGGTACTTTTATTACCTTTTAGGGTGATTATGTATACAACCGGAAGCCTTTTTAATAAAGGATAAAACGGGTAACTGGTTTTCTTTTGGTGGATAACAGAAATAGCTGATGCGGTTGAATTTCATTTTTTAATATTGAAATTAGCCGGAGGAAATAGCTAACTTGCAAGAATAGTTTTCATGCTTGGAGATAATACTACCTGGAGAGGCCGGTTTATCCGGTTTGTAATCTATGTGGTCGTTGGTTTTCTTTGTGCTTTTTTATACAGGTACCTGAAAAAATAACTCCCGGCCTTGTTTCTTCTTTATAGCTCCTCAGCTTTCTGTAACTTTCAGGAATGAAATGGATAATTTGTCTCCTGCTTATGCCGGCTGTTCTTTTCGGGCAAGATTGTGATATTCTCATCACCAATGGAAAAATCATTGATGGTACCGGCAACAACTGGTATTACGGAAATATTGCCGTGAAAAACGGTAAGATCATAAAGATTGGGAGAGACGTGAACCTTTCAGCCCAAAAAACCATTGATGCAAAAGGTCTCATCGTTGCGCCGGGTTTTATTGATGTGCATACACACCTGGAAGACGATGAAACCAAAGATCCGGAAGCAAAGAGTTTTATCTATGATGGTGTTACCACCTGTATTACCGGCAACTGTGGTTCATCCAATGTGGATATTGGTAAATATTTACGCTGGATTGATTCGCTGAAACTTTCTATTAATATCGCCACGCTTATTGGTCATAATGATATCCGCAAGGCAGTGACGGGCCGGGCCAACCGGGAGGCTACTCCTGATGAAATGAAGCGGATGGAAGAACTTACTGAAAAAGCTATGAAGGATGGCGCCGTTGGTTTATCAACCGGTCTGATTTATATCCCCGGCACCTATACCAAAACACCGGAGATTGTTTCTCTGGCAAAAATTGCAGCTAAGTATAATGGTGTATACGCTACGCATATGCGGGATGAGGGTGACAGTGTAACACAGGCTATTGAAGAAGCGCTGACGATCGGAAGAGAGGCAAAAATTCCCGTAGAAATTTCGCATTTCAAACTAAGCGGCCAGCACAACTGGGGCAGAAGTAAAATAACCGTACCAATGATTGAAGCCGCAAGAAGAGAAGGTATTGAAGTAACGATCGATCAATATCCTTATACCGCCAGCAGTACTTCTATCAGCACTTTATTACCTGATGAGGTGTTGGCAGACGGACAGGATTCAATTAAAGCAAGGCTGAAACGGCCTGAAATAAGAAAGCAGGTAACCAATCATATACTGGCAAGGCTGAAAAAAAGAAAATTGAAACATCTTGGTTATGCAGTGGTAGCCAATTACCCGGCAGACAGTTCTTATAATGGAAAAAGTATTGAACAAATCAATCTTGTGAAAGGAAGAAAACATAAGGCAAAGTATGAAGCAGAAACGGTGATGGACATCATGATGAACGGCGGAGCCAGTGCCGTATTTCATGGAATGGGTGAAGAAGATGTAAAGTTCATTATGAAATATCCCTTCAATATGTTTGCAAGTGATGCCAGCATCCGGAGACTGGGTGTGGGGATGCCGCACCCCCGTGGCTACGGTACCAATGCCCGTATACTTGGCAAATATGTCCGGGATGAAAAAGTTATTTCATTGGAAGAAGCCATCCGGAGAATGACCTCCTTGCCGGCGCAAAAATTCCAGCTAAAGGATCGTGGTCTTATCAAAGAAGGGATGGCTGCAGACATTGTTATTTTTGATGAAAAAGAAGTGAAGGACATTTCTACGTTTGAAAAACCGCATGCTTATTCTACTGGTTTTCAATTTGTATTGGTAAATGGTGTGTTAACAATTGACAACGGCATCCACACCAGGGCAAGAGCTGGCCAGGCGATACATCATAAAAGTCTGTAACACCGTTTCTGCTTTCCGCATAAATACTGCGTATTACTACCAGCAAAAGCTCATTGCCCAATTGTGTAGTTGTGTGAGCTCGCAGAAATTTCTACTTTTATGTCATCAATTATTTGACTAAATTTTTGACTATGAAAAGAAAGAATATCTCCCTGCTGGTAAGCTTATTCCTGGTGTCAATTGCATTTACGGCAAAAGCTCAGCTTAAAGACGGTGAAATCATCAGGATCAAAAATGTAAAAAGTGGTAAATATGCCAAACCAGCCAATCTGCCGGCCGGGGGTCAAGAAGTAAACGCACAGGTTATTTTATACACCCTTGGTGAGGAGGCTCGTATGAAATGGAAAGCCATAGCCGTTGCGGGTGGCTACTTTAAGTTTCAAAATCTTGAGACGAACAAATTCCTGGGCGTACTCAACAGGAGTAAAGAGCAGTACGGATTTATTTGTCAGAAAAATGAAATGGTCCCCAGACCTATGAATGTGACACCCATCAATAATGAAGACTTATATTGGAAACTTGAAAAAACTGCCACGGGTTATAAACTAAAAAATAAAAACTCCGGCCTTTTTGCTGCAGTGGAAGGCGGCGGAGTTAACAATAACTCAAAACTTATTCAATGGGCAGACCAGGGACAAGCCGACGCTGAATGGCAGTTTGAAACTGTTGGTACAAATAACTCCGCTGCAACTGGTAAAAAAGTATTGTTTGATGTGGTATTGAATTATATCGCCGTTTCTGAAGCTACCCGTAACCGGATTGATAATGGCGATTGCAGAAGAGTATTCGGCCAGGTAAGCACTGAACTCTGGGAACTGGATGAAAATAATGAAATGAAAACAAGACTGCGTTCCTATAATAATATGTCGGAGTTTGTTTATAACCAAACCAATTTCCAGGGTCCGCCTACTGCAGGATTAAGTTATTACCAGGATGATCGCAACGCATCTGCCAATAGCCAAATGGGAAAAGTAACTTATAATATTCCTGAAATCCTGTTAAAAGAGAAAAAGCTGATGCTGGTTGTAAAAACCTTTCTGGGTACCCGCCATAAGGACAGTGATTTATCTTCATTCGATGCCTTAAGAATGAGTGAGGAGCTGCGAAGCACATATATCCTTGATTATAGATCCAGCCGCACCGAAACCATTGAAGCCATTACCGATCTTGCGAACACTAATCAAAATATGAACCTGCTGAACCTTGTAATTCCGTTCAGCAATTTTGCCCGGGCAGATGATACGCATAAACTCTGGGTAAAATTCACTTGTAAAAAGAACTGATACTTTCCCTGAAAACGATCATACCAGCAACCTCCGGGTTGCTTTTTTTTGAGTATTGATTACGACCAGTAACTTTAAAGTACTTAAATTACCTATATGCGGAAATTGCTGATCATCCTGAGTTTATTCCCGGGATTTGTTGTGGCACAACAATCAGCTACCTCATTCTATGACAGCCTGCTGCAACAGCAGGCATCTCAAGGATTCAGTGGTGTATTATTGGTAGCAGAAAAAGGAGCCGTTATTTATAATAAAGCAGTTGGATACCGTGAGTTTGCCGGTAAAATCACTTTAGAGGAATCAGATATTTTTGAAATGGCCTCGGTGTCCAAGCAATTCACTGCCATGATCATCATGATGCTGAAAGAAAAAAGGAAATTGAAGTATGATGATCTGCTGGAAAAATATATATCCACTCCCTACAAAGGGGTCACCATACGTCATTTGTTAACGCATACCAGCGGCCTTCCTGATTACCAGGCTATCATGGATAAATACTGGGATAAAACAAAAGTGGCGGCAATGAAGATTGTATTTCTTATTTAAATAAATATGTACCACCGGTTCGTTTTCAACCAGGAGAAAAGTATGAATACAGTAACACTGGTTATTTATTGCTGGCCAGTGTAGCAGAAAAAGCCAGTGGCAAAGATTTTATAGCACTATGCAGAAAATGGATCTTTCAACCGCTGAAAATGAAAAACACCGGTATCAGGAGTCTGCAGGAAAAAGCAGCTGTAAAGAATTTTGCCATTGGCCATTTTTATGTAAAAGAAAGAGAACAATATATCCGGGCAGACTCATTCCCCTCTTCTGATTATACCATCTGGCTGGGAAACCGAAAAGGCCCCGGCCGTATCAGCTCAACAGCCACTGATCTCCTGAAATGGGACCAGGCATTATACACCAACAGGCTGATAAAACAAACAACCCTGCAGGAAGCATTCACCCCCATGAAACTGAATGACGGAAGCTCCTCGGACTATGGGTTTGGCTGGAGGCTGAAAACAGATTCTTTACTGGGAAAAATTGTATACCATACCGGAGATAACCCGGGTTATAAAACACAAATAATCCGTTATATTGATAAAAACAAAACAATCATTCTTTTGAACAACAATGCTCATGCTGGTTTCGGAGCAATAATAAAAGGTGCAGAGACTTATCTTTGATTATTTCAATAACACTTTACATATGAAAAAACACTTTGTCCTGTTGGCAATTGCAGCTCTTCAGCTATCACTTGTATTTGCACAAAAAATTACTCCTGCCGCTACTCCTGAAGCAGCAGGTTTTTCTGCAGAGCGGCTAAAACGTATAGACAAAGAAATGAACAGCTGGGTGGAAAAGGGATGGATGCAGGGCGGCACTGCACTCATCATCCGCAACGGAAAGATTGTGTACTATAAAGCCGCAGGATATAATGATCTCGATACTAAAACACCCATGCAAAAGGAACACATATTCCGCATTGCATCACAAACCAAGGCCATCACCAGTGTGGCCATTATGATATTGTTTGAGGAAGGAAAATTATTACTGGATGACCCTGTTTCAAAATATATACCTGCTTTTAAAAAGCAACAGGTGCTGGACAAGTTCAATGCAGCTGATACAACTTATACCACCGTGCCTGCCAAAAAAGAAATTACGATCAGGGAATTACTGACACATACATCAGGATTGGGTTATGCCCAGATCGGATCCAAAGAAGCCAATGCTATTTATGCCAAACATAATCTAACGGCTGGCATTGGTGTACATGATGATAAACTACTCGATGCTATGAACCGGCTGGCCAAATTACCGCTGATGCACCAGCCGGGAGAAAAATGGACCTATGGTTTGAACACAGACCTGTTAGGTTGCCTGGTGGAAGTTATTTCAGGTATAAGCCTTGATGAATTTTTCAGAACAAGGATTTTTGAACCATTGGGAATGAAAGACACTTACTTTTTAGTGCCAAAAGAAAAAGCAAACCGGTTGGTGAATTTATATCGTGAAGATTCAACCGGCAAACTGGTAAAGTCTCCCGGTAATTTACTGAATGGTGTTACCGTAACTCCGGCTTACCCACTTGAGGCCAGCACTTATTATTCAGGCGGAGCGGGACTGTCTTCCACTATTTATGATTATGGCATATTCTTACAAATGTTGTTGAATAATGGGGTATACAATGGTAAAAGGATACTGAGTCGCAATGCCGTTCGTATGATGACCATGAACCAGATAGGTGACCTGTCAAGAGGTGATGATAAATTTGGCCTTGGCTTCCAGGTAGTAACTGAAAGAGGTAGTGCCAGAACTCCTGCCCAGGCCGGAACTTTCAGTTGGGGTGGTGCATTTGCCACTTCTTATTGGGTAGATCCAAAAGAAAAGATAGTAATGTTGTTTTACCGCCAGTTGCAAAACACAACTAAAGGTGAAATGGTGGAAAAATTCAGGGCACTGACTTACCAGGCTATAAATGATTGATGCCACTTTATAATCGATCAGGAAAATCCTTTACGGTCAGGACAACTGAGGGGGAAGCCAGTGAATAATTACATAACCTGCTTCAGTATTTCTCTTTCTGAATAACGAATCAGGGCTTTGAATTTTTCATACCAGTCTTTCCAGCCGGTACCACCAAGCTCCTTTTTCAGTTCTGTTTCATAATCGGCTAAGGTGGCATAAGGCAATTCAATGATGAGGCGATAGCCTTCCCCGGTAAAATCAGTAAGAATGCGGCTTCCCGAAGGCTGCAGTAGTAAATGTTTTTGCATGCCTTCATCAATCAGTGTTTTGACTTCGCGGTAGCGGCCAAACTGCAAATGAAAAATTTCACGAACAATGTACATAACAGTTGCTTTAAGGTGATGGAATCTTTTCTTTTGGCAATTCCCTGATATGGTACTCCTGTATCAATGGTGGATTTTCGGGAGATAAAGTAAAATAGATTTCAATAGCTGTTTTCTCGCCCTGCAAAATAAATGAGCCCCTTAACTGGTTCTCTGGTTTCATTTCTTTAATCGCAACGATCTTCCCTGCTTTTGCATACAGGTCCTGTGCATGTTTCTTTAACGTATCAATCGGGTAATCAGGAAAGAAATTCTCAGCAAAAATGCCGCTTTGTTCAGCATTGTTCCAATCGGGCAACAACTTTACCAGTTCATTTTTCCTTTTTTCTAAAATAGCAGATGGCAGAAGTTCACTGGGTTTCAGGTCTGCCAGTTTGATCAGTGTGTCAAGTACTCTTAAGTTCACCGTACCAAATGGTGAATAAGTACGATTGGCAAATGCAATGACACCAATTCCATATTCCGGCATGATGCGCCACTGGCTGCCGAATCCAGGCAGGCCACCACTGTGTGAGATATAAGTTTTTCCATCACAATCTTTCATCCACCCAAGACCATAACAATAAGCAGATGTAACAGCACAATTTCTGCCATCGGGATACTTAAAATTGGGATTAAATCCATTCCATCTCCAGGGATGATGCATTTCCCGTACCGAATTTCTTTTTACCGGTCCTGTTTCTGCAGCATTCGAAGGCGGCCATGCTGATAAATGAAAAGCCACATACTTTGCAAATTCATCAATAGAAGTAATCATGCTGCCCATCGCTCCCCAACTGCCATCCGGTGTATCATGTAATAATTGTTCTTCATTCCAATTGTTGTTCAGCCAGCGGTAACCATGTGCCAGTTTATCAGCAGGCACATTCCCGTACTCCCATTCGGCATTTTTCATACCCAGTGGTTGCCAGATACTTTCCTTGATATAATCCTGGTAGCGTTTGCCCGAAACATTGGTAATTATTTTTCCTAATAATGCAAAACCAAGGTTGCTGTATTCGAAAGCAATGCCCGGCGGATTTGAAAACGAAATTTGTTTGCCAATAAACTCCATCAGCTCTTTATCCGTATCCGCCAATTGACGATCACCCCATGGGTTGTCTTCCGGAAAGCCAGCACCATGTGTCATCAGGTGCCGGACAGTGATATGCGGTGCATCAGCAGTTGGGTATTTAATATTTTTCAATTCAGGGATATACAAATAAGCCGGATCATCAAGATCCAATTTTCCTTCATCCCTTAATTTCAAAATCGCCATCGCCGTAAAACTTTTGCTCATAGAGGCGATACGAAACATAGATGAAGAAGTGACAGGGATCCTCTTCTCCACATCAGTATAACCATAACTGTTTTTATAGATCAGCTGGCCGTCCACCACGATACCAAAGGAAATACCGGGAAAATGATTTTCTACTGCATGCTTTCTGTATATGCTATCGATAACAGGTAATACCCGTTTTATTTTTTCTATTCTCCCGGCGTCAGTAAACACAGCCGGATGATATAAAGAATCATACTGTACAGAAGTACTTTTTCCCGTTTGTTTGTTTTGCTTACAGGAAAAAAGAAAACTGGCTGTTAAAAAAAAGACCAGGAAATATTTCATATGATTAAACCGTATTACTTCTGTTATAATTAAAAGCTTTTTTTCTCTCCGATGTATTTGTCAAACCATTCCCCTGGTAACGGCTAAATGCAAAATAGTCTTTCTACAGACGGCTTACCCGGATTTTATACGGACATTACTTCTTTTGTATTGGATTTTTTCATCGGTTGCTTTTTCCAATAGGTCAAACTGCGCCAGGCCCATTCTAATGGACCAAAACGGAAAAACCGCAACCAGATATGGCTCCAGGTAATCTGAAGTGCCCAGGTAGCTGCTACTACATAATATATCTCATAACGCTGCAGCTTACCAAAATAACCCCATCCAAAACCATAGAAGAATAATCCTACCAATAAAGATTGCATCAGGTAATTGGTAAATGCCATTTGTCCAACCGGACGCATCAATGCAAAAAACCAGTTGAACCAGCCTGATTTGTACATCAGCATAATCAATCCAAAAATACCGATGGCTCTGAACGTCCTGGAAATTTCATAAAACTCAAACGTCGTGCTTTTAGCATAGTCGAAGTAATTAAACTTATGATCGATCAGTGGCTGCAGCCGGAAGTATGACAGGGCTAACCCAATTCCAAGCCCGGCCAGGAACATGGCCCAGTATACTTTAGTCTTTGCATTTCCCAGCAATACCCCATTTTTGTAAAAGGCCATTCCCAAAAACATGAAGACCAGAATATCCCATCCGCCAAAATACAGGTAGTTGATCTCGCTTCTCAAACTTCTTTCGCTCTGATATTCATAAAATCCCCCATAGCTACCCCTGACAGCATTAAGGCTTTTTTCCATTTTCTTCTTCCTTCCTTCAACACTTGATTTTTCTTTGATCTCAGTCATTGCACCCAGTTGTTCCTTTTCCAGCTCAGTCAGTTTATTTACTGTAGTATCCATTTTAGCAATGGCTTCTCCTTTGAATATTGCTTTGCGGTCCCTGTATGCATCTACATTTTCCCTGGCTGTCATTAGTATAAGGCTGATGAATGCACCTATTAATAATGCTTTGGGGGATAAGCGGCGGAATGTAAACATGATCATACCCAGACAGGCATAATGAAACAGTATATCCCAGAACCATAAAAGAATGAAAGCGTTAAACAAGCCAAAAACCAGTAACCATATTTGTCTTCGGAAAAAATAATCGGCAGGCCACAAGCCATCGGTTCTTTTTTCCAGCCGGCTGACAAACAAAATAATGCCCGCACCAAATAGCATGGAGAATAATGCCCGCTGGCTGCCTTCCATAAACCAATCAATAAAATACCATACTTTAAAATTGATAGTGCCGGTTTCATTTAAAACAGAAGGATCGCCATAAACTGGTTCAGGCAGGGCAAACCCGGGAATGTTCATCAACAATATTCCTAAAATAGCTATCCCCCGTAATGCATCCAGGATAATAATACGTTCAGACTGGCTCAGAGGTGCAGCTGTATTAGCTGCTGGATTAGTAGCTGACATGTTGGTTTGTTTTGAGGTGGTTAATAAGTACGGAAAAGTCTGCGCAGGGAGGAAATAATATTTAAGATAGGTAATATTTAAACAACAAGACCCATCCATTTTAAGGACGGGTCTTACAAAAATTTCATATTCCTATTAGTATGCAAGCAGCCGTTGTATCGTTTCATCCAGTCTTGCTTTGGCAAGGAAGTTTTGCTCCAGTTCAATACTAAAAGGCACGGGAGTATCTAAAGAAGCACAGCGCATCACCGGGGCGTCCAATAAAGCAAAACAGTTCTCAGCAATCCAGGCAGCGATCTCTCCACCGATGCCCCCGATTAATGTATCCTCATGCAATAACAATACTCTTCCTGTTCTTTGAACTGCTTCCCGGATAGCTAAGTAATCTAATGGTAACAAGGTTCTGAGATCGAGTATATCAATAGATATTTCAGGATGCCCGGCTGCATAGTCTTCGGCCCAGTGCACGCCGGCTCCGTAAGTGATAATAGAAATTTCTTCTCCATCCCGTACATGCCTGGCTTTGCCAATTTCAATCTCATAATAATCTTCGGGTACAGGTCCGCTTACGGAACGATATAACGCTTTATGCTCAAAATACATCACCGGGTTCGGGTCATTGATAGCAGCGATAAGCAGACCTTTTGCATCCATTGGTGTAGAAGGATACACCACTTTCAACCCGGGTGTTTTCACAAACCATGCTTCATTACTTTGTGAATGAAATGGTCCTGCCCCCACACCACCACCTGTCGGCATGCGAATAACCACATCTGCATTTTGCCCCCAGCGATAATGAATTTTTGCCAGGTTATTAATGATCTGGTTAAATCCCACCGTTACAAAATCGGCAAACTGCATTTCCATCATGCTTTTATATCCTTCCAGCGATAATCCCAATGCAGTTCCCACAATAGCGCTTTCGCACAAGGGAGTATTTCTCACTCTTTCTTTTCCAAATTCATTGACAAACCCTTCTGTGATCTTGAATGCCCCGCCATACTCAGCAATATCCTGTCCCATTAAGATGAGGTTGGAGTGATGCTGCATGGATTGATGAAGACCCTGTTTGATAGCGTCTATCAGCCGGAGGTCGGGGGTCGAAGGTCCGACACCGGAATAAGAAGCTGAGTTGTCAATGATTCTTACTTCTGACTTCTGACCTCCGGCTTCTTTCCCTGCGTACACATCCTCCAGCTCCTCTTCTGCATCAGCCACTACCGGTTTTGTATTAAACCCTATTGCCAGTTCACTTTCTATTTTGTCTTTAAATTCATTTCTTATCTCCGCCACTTGCATTTCATTCAACACTTCTGTTTCAATTAAGTAATGCTCATAATTTTTAATAGGATCTTTTTGTTCCCACAAGCGAAACAGGTCCTGCGGCACATACTTAGTACCGCTGGCTTCTTCATGTCCTCTCATTCTGAATGTCATGCATTCAATGAGGTAGGGCTTCTGGTGTTTGATAC
>Ga0116143_10000405_pt1 | contig 59463 bp, 49 predicted proteins | sample AD_UKC034_MetaG_FD_89745 | JGI IMG/M metagenome (GOLD analysis project Ga0116143, IMG submission 89745) | Active sludge microbial communities of municipal wastewater-treating anaerobic digesters from USA - AD_UKC034_MetaG | ecosystem: Engineered > Bioreactor > Anaerobic > Digestate | place: USA... | reverse complement strand
GAAGTACAGCAATTACTACGATCTCAAATCCTGCTGCTTCAAACATTTACCTTCATGCTTTTTTAAATAATACTTTAGGAGAAAATAGTCTTGGAGAATTTAAGGAGTATGCAAAAACCAGACTGTATGTAGGTCAGGAACAATCCTTAAATTCTTCAGTAGATGATAAAGATGGTGATTCACTAGTGTACTGTCTGGCAGTACCTGAGACAGGTGAAGGACAATTTGTAAATTTTCTTGCACCTTACCATGCCAACAAACCGTTGGGAGCTGAAATGAATATTAACAAAATGACAGGTGAGATTTCAATTATTCCTACTCACATATTAAATGGTGTATTCTCTGTCCTGGTAAAAGATTACAGAAACGGTGTATTGATTGGTTCTGTGAGCAGGGATGTTCAGGTAGCTGTTACTACAACTTCAAATTCAATGCCCGGTCTCAGCGGAATTAATGGTCAAAATACCAGAAGTATAATGGCATGTAAGTTTTCCCTCCTTTCATTCGACATTTTAACACATGATCAGGACATTGAGCAGCAATTAAGCGTTTCATGGGACACCGACCTTCCTGATGCAAGAATTACAAAAACAAATTCATTAAAGCCAATCATCACTGTTTCATGGTTGCCTGTTAACCTGACAAAAAAAGAATTCTTTTTAACCGTTCATGTTAGAGACAATGCTTGTCCCTTCAATGCAGAAAGTAGCGAAACATATATTATCAATGTAAGTGATCTCGAAGTACAGTTAAAATCAATTGCCCCTCTTTGTGAAGGTGAAAGTAGTGGCAGTATTCAGGCAATTGTTATGGGAGGAATTCAGCCTTACTCCTACCAATGGTCAGAAATAAATTCAACAGATTCCAGGTTAGTAAAAATTTCTGATGGTAATTACAGTGTTCAGGTAAGTGACGGAAATCAATGTTCTGCCGGTGCGGAGGTAAATTTGAAATCTATTTACAAAAAACCACTGCTGAACTTACAAAGTCATATTAATGGATGTTTTGGAAAATCACTCTTGCTAGAAGCGGGTAGCAATGATTATTCTTACAAGTGGTCAGATAATTCAACGGCTGCAACATTAGAGGTGCAGGAATCGGGTATTTACAGTATTGAAGTTACTAATGACAAAGGTTGCTTGAACAAGGGACAAATAAGTGTAAATTTTGAAAATTGTAATGACAAGGATTCGAAGTATGCTAATTCTAAGAATCTCACTTTATATCCAAATCCGGCTAGTGATAATGCAACTCTTCTATTACCTGGCTCATACGATGAAGGATATTCGATAAGTTTGATGGATCCGGGCGGTCGCCTGATAGAAACATTCGAAGGAGGCAAGTCAGAAACAACAGAACTTAGTCTGAATTTGAGCAACATCAAACCCGGTGTATATTTCCTTTTGATTCATAGCGGATCTGAAGTCCAGTCGTTAAAATTCTGCAAACAATAATTTTTTTCAAACTGCCTAAAATCAGGCATTTCCTTCTTTGACTTTTTAAATTGATCATTCTCTTCCAGACAAACCTGAAGTTCACACGATATTTTTGATGCTGAAAACCCGTCGATAACATTTCACAAGAGTTCTGAGGTTCCGCTTAAAAAAACTATTTTTGACGCGTAAATCCAGTCTTGTGCTCGTCCTGCTTCGTAAAGAAATATCAGCTTTCCTTTCCAGCCTAATGGGATACATGGTTATCTGTGTCTTCCTTTTCATAATAGGTATGTTTGTATGGGCAATCCCCGGCACAGATTTCAATCTCATTGAGAATGGAACTGCCTCGTTGGATTCTTTATTCATTTTAGCACCATGGGTATTTTTATTTCTAATACCGGCAGTGACAATGCGAATGTTCACTGAAGAGCAAAGAAGTGGCACCATTGAAACCTTATTCACAAGGCCGATTACCGAGCTCCAAATTGTGATCGCGAAATTCGGTGCTTCTATCATTCTCGTTCTTATATCACTTATCCCGACGGTCATTTATTTTATTTCCGTTTATTTTCTTGCTTCACCTTTAGGTAATGTTGATGTTGCAGGTATACTGGGTTCATATCTTGGTCTCTTGTTTCTATGTAGCGGCTTTACTGCGATTGGGATATTTGCCTCCTCTCTCACTCAAAATCAGATTATTTCTTTCCTCCTGGCACTTTTACTGTGCTTTTTCTTTTACAATGGCTTTGAAGCTCTTTCAACTTTCAACTTCTCTTTGCCAATAAGAAACCTGTTCAGTGCCTTAGGGATTTCTGCCCACTATTCCTCTATGAGCCGCGGAGTAATAGACACCAGGGATGTTGTTTATTTCATATCACTTTCAGCATTTTTTGTATTTCTTACAAGGTTCAATTTGGAAAGAAGAAAGTGGTAGTAATACATTTTTGAAGTTCATCATGAAGAAAAATAAAAACATAAAAAAACAAAGTCTTATTCAGCTATTGAGTATTACTGCCATTCTTGTGTTTTTAAATATTATTTCTGCACAGATTTACACAAGATTTGATCTGACGTCTGAAAACAGATACTCTTTATCAGCTTCTTCAAAAGAACTGGCCAGCAATTTGAAGGAGATGGTATACTTCAAAATATACCTTGATGGGGAATTGCCTCCTGGCTTTAAACAGTTGAGGAATTCAACAAGAGATATTCTTGAAGAATTTAGAGTATATGCGGGAGATCGTATCGAATACCAGTTCATTGACCCTTCCGCCGGCAGCGATGACAAGGAAAGGCTTAAGATCTATAAACAAATCACTGAAAAGGGATTACAGCCTACTCAATTAGAACAAAGTGAAAAAGGATCCAGGTCACAAAGTGTAGTTTTTCCCGGTGCCATTGTTACTTTCGGAAGTACAGAAGTTCCTTTGCAGTTGTTAAAGAATAAAATCGGTGGCAGTGCGGATGAGATCCTGAACAACTCTATAGAAAATCTTGAGTATGAGATAGCAACTACTCTTAGGAAACTCACTACGCCAGTCACGAGGCGTGTTGGCTTTTTACAAGGTCAACTGGAACTTTCTACCAGACAAATAACCGATGCCGCAAATGCTATCAATGAATTTTATCAGGTCGACACGCTGGAAATTCAGGGAAGGCTAAATGCACTTGATGAGATCGATGTGCTCATCATTGCAAAACCGCAATTGGCATTTGATGAAAAGGATAAGTTTATTATAGATCAATATATTATGAGAGGCGGCCGGGTTCTGTGGCTCCTGGATAAGATGCAAATCAACATGGACAGTTTGAGTGTTGTAAACACGAATATTGCCATGGCTATCGACTTAAATATTGACGATATGTTATTTAAGTACGGTGTGCGTGTAAATAATGACCTTATCCTGGATCTTCAGTCTGCCCCGATACCGGTAGTTACCGGATACGTTGGTAATCAACCTAAGCAGGAATTATTTCCCTGGTATTATTTCCCATTGTTAAATCCTGAATCAAAGAATCCGTTGGTAAATAATCTGAATGCAATAAAGGCTGAGTTTGCAAGTAGTCTTGACACGATTGAAACACCGGAAATTAGTAAAACGATCTTACTTAAAAGTTCACAGTTTAGCAGGATACAAATGCCTCCGGCAAGAGTCAGCCTGAACATCCTCGAAGAAAAACCCGATCCTGCTCAATTCAGTATGAGGTACCTTCCGGTAGCTGTGATTCTTGAAGGACAATTCACGTCCAATTATAAAAACCGTATTCCAAGAGCTATCAGTGAGGCTAAGGAGATCGATTTTCGAGATATCGGGGTCAACAGTAAGATGATCGTGATTTCTGATGGAGACATAATTGCCAACTATGTGAGTAAAAAAGGAACCATGTATCCCCTTGGCTATGACCGGTTCACACAACAATTTTATGGGAACAAAAATTTCATACTGAATTGTATAGATTATTTGTGTGATGAGACAGGTATTTTGGAGCTTCGTGGAAAGGAACTTAAGCTCAGATTACTTGATCCTGTGAAGACAGCATCACCGACTGTTATCAGTTGGACCAATATACTGGCTCCTGTAATTCTCGTGATACTTTATGGGATGTTTCACAACCTTCGTCGTAAACGCCGCTTCGGAAAAAGGGGTACAACAAAAAGCAGTTCATGAAAAAAAAGAATCTCCTGATCCTTGCATTTGTCCTCGGACTTGGATTTCTGTCTGTCTATCTTATCAAACGTGATGACAGTAGCAGTATCCGGACAGAGTTGATGGATTTTGCCGTCAAAGATACTTCTGATATAAGCAAAATATTTCTCGCCGATCGCAATGGTAACAGTGTGACATTAAAACGTCAGCCCGACGGATCATGGATCATGAATGATAGCTTTCCTCCCAGACCGGACATGACAAAGTATTTGTTACAGGCAATCTATTCTTTATCTGTAAAATCAAGAATACCTAAAGCGGGATTCAACAATGTGATCAATGATCTTGCGGCATCTGCTATCAAGTGCGAGATTTATCTAAAGGATAATGAAAAGGCTCACAAAGTTTACTATGTAGGCGGTCAGACTGCGGATGCTCTGGGAACTTTGATGATGATTGAAAATTCGTCAATACCATTCGTAACAGAAGTTCCCGGGTTCAATGGATACCTGACACCCCGCTATAGTCCTTCCCAGTCAGTTTGGTTAGAACCGATTATCTTTCGTTATCGGATTGGTCAAATCAAAAAACTGCAGATAGAATATCCCGGTTTTCCTCAACATGATTTTAGGATTGAAAAGAATCAGGACAAGTACACATTTCAAATACTTACAGAAGATAATCCACGCAGTGATGTGGACTCTGTAGCGATCGACAACTATCTTGCCCTCTATCAGCAAGTTTTTTATGAGGTCATTGATTCCAGGCTGAGTGATTACCAAAAAGATTCTTTGTTGAACACAGTTCCCTTAACTCAAATCGAAATTGAATCTGTAGATAATGTAAAAAACGGCATCACAATTTTTCCAATGGCTATCAATGAAAATTCACTGGCCATTCAAGATTCTGTCGGTAACCCTCTGACCTATGATCTTGACAGGATGTTTGGCTATATTAAAAGCAAGGATCAATGGGTTGTGATCCAACATTACACCTTTGATAAGCTGTTCCTCAAGCCTAATAACTTCCTGATTAAAAAAAGACTTTGACGATAGGTTCTGGCAAACATTGTGAAGTCAGTTCAATATATTGCTAATCAGTAATATACAACTATTTTTATGAAGCTATGCTACTGTATTTTTTCTCATAAAAGGCAATAATTTCCTTTGGCAGATAGGTACGAATCGTGTAGGTTTGCAAGAAGAATCAGGATCAATTAATTGTGGCTTAGAAACGATTAATTTTTTATCCGGGCTTCACAGACATCTAATATCCCATTAATCACATTCAATGAAATTCATAGTATCCAGCAGCACTCTTCTTCGTCAGCTTCAGATGATTGGCGGTGTCCTTAATTCGAGCAATCCATTACCGATCCTCGACAACTTTCTTTTTTCTGTACAAAAGGATGTTCTTACCATATCTGCATCTGATTTGGAATCTACGATGACTACCGAGGTAAAACTCACCGAGGCTAAGCAAAACGGGAAGATAGCAATACCTGCCAGGCTCTTACTGGATACCATGAAAACATTTGCAGAGATGCCATTGACTTTTTTAGTTGATGATAAGACAAAAAATATTGAGATCGTATCAGAAAGTGGTAAATACAAACTTTCAGGTTTCGATGGCGAAGAGTTTCCAAAAACTCCTTCAATGGATGCATCTAAGTCTGTTGAGATCCCTGCTGAGGTGATGTTGAATGCCATTAACAAAACCTTGTTCGCTACCGGCACTGATGAATTACGACCGGTTATGACAGGTGTATTTTTTCAGCTTTCAAAAGATGATATAACATTTGTTGCCACTGACGCACATAAACTGGTTCGATATAAACGAAGTGATCTTAAGTCAAAGAATGAAGGAGCATTTATTGTTCCCAAAAAACCACTGAACTTACTGAAGAATATTCTTATGAGTGGTGAAAATGTCGTGAAAGTAAATTATACGGAGAATAATGCATTCTTCGAATTTGAAAGCAGTTCCCTTATTTGCCGTCTTATCGATGGGCGATACCCGAATTATGAAGCCGTTATTCCTGCTGAGAACCCTAATAAACTAACTATTGCGAGAAAAGAATTATTGGAGTCTGTTCGACGGGTATCATTGTTTGCAAATAAGACTACACATCAGGTTAGATTAAAAATTGCCGGAAGCGAGTTGCAGATTAGCAGTGAAGACACAGACTTTTCCAATGAAGCAACAGAACGCCGAAGCTGTGATTATACCGGAGAAGATATGGAGATCGGTTTTAATGCACGATTCCTAAGTGATATGTTAAGCAACCTTGATGTAGACAAGGTAATCCTTGAGATGTCTGCTCCAAACAGAGCCGGAATCCTTATTCCGGCAGAAAACAGCAATCAGGCGGAAGACGTACTTATGCTTGTTATGCCGGTGATGCTGAATAATTAATTTTTTTGTTCAAAATAAAAATGCCCGGTATATTAATCCCGGGCATTTTTATTTAATTCTCATTGTTGTTCCGCTTGGTTAAAGGAACCGGTGAACTTAATTATGCTTCATGTGGGACAGTCATGATGATGAAAATGATGAGCACCACACAAAGAATAATGAATATCTTATTGAATAAATTTATCCTTTTCATAAGTTCAATTTTAGTTCAATATTTCTGCGCTTCTTATGTCCTCAACATTAATTTGAGTTCCCAACACACGGTGAGCATGTAGGTCTTGATGAGATTTAGCACTTTGATAGGCTATGACGTTTTCTTCCGGAATGAAGTAATATTCAATTTTACCCTCTGGTATATTGTAACGGACAATAATCATTCCTTGATTTGCTTTTCCGTCATTAAATGTAAATAGTCCCGGGTGATGAATGAATTGTTGAATTTCTCTTCTACTCATGTTGTTTCGAAATTTAAGTTTAAATGAACAATTCAAAAATAGCCTCTGAGCCCCCGGAATGCCATTAAGTTTGGTAAAGGGATTGAATTAGGTGCTAAACGGCATTGATATTCTTGGTAAATGTTCAAATTTCCCCAAAAGAGAACCCCGCAGGTGTTAACCTACGGGGTCTCTTGTCTAACCAAAAACCACTCTACTTAACCACTATCTTAGAATTTCAACGAAAAGCCGTTTTGAAGCCCAATCATTAAAATTTATATAAATCGACACTCTACTCAGAAAGGATCAATTTAATTGATTCTGATCATCTATCTGAGATTTGGTTATTTATATGGTCATGGAAGAATAATGTTAAAAGCTAATCAGAAGTATTCTTACAGATGAATAGATGATGCCAATGCAGGCAAATTGCCGTTTAGATTAAATCGGAGGTGATTTTCAATAAAATTTCAGCACTTATTTTGAAAATAAGTTGAAAAATGTTCAAAGTCTTACTGAATAGACTTCAATATTTATGTGAATTAGCACGAAAAAATTGTTCAAACTAAGTGAATTCAAAATGTTATTCGATAAACAGATCGGAAAAGGAAAATGAAGACCCATCGAAAAGTCCTTTATCACTTAACTTTAATTGTGGTATCACAAGTAAAGCCATAAACGATAAAGTCATGAATGGTGCACGAAGTGTAGATCCTAACTTTTTTGCTTCCAGATCTAAAACGGAATAAAGTTCACCGACTTCTTTACAACTCTTATCGCTCATTAGTCCAGCCACAGGCAATGGAAGAACATTATTGTTTTTTCCGTTAACGACTGCTAGTCCGCCTTCTTCTTCAACAAGAAGATTTACTGCTTTAGATATTGAATCATCATCAGCGCCGACAACAATTATATTGTGTGAATCATGAGCAACACTTGATGCAATAGCACCGGATCGCAAACCAAAATTTTTGATGAAAGCAATCGCAGGAGCTTCATTTGAATATCGGTTAACTACAGCAATTTTTAAAATATCGCGAGAGACGTCAGGAACAACTTTTCCATCTGATATTTTTGCATCAACATGAAATTCAGAAGTGATCAATTGTCCGTCGAGTGCTTCAATGACACGAATCTTATCCGACTTAGCAAAAACTTCGAAATCCTCAATGCTTTTTTTATCTGTTTTAAATTTATTAATTCTTTTATGTTCCCTGGCAGGCAGCAGGCATTTGCCTTCATGATAAACACGATCCCCGTCAATATATGTTGAACGCACGTTAAATGACTTCAGGTCATCTACAAGAATAAAATCAGCAGGATCGTTTATACGAAGTAAACCAACAGGCAGATCGTAATGTAAAACAGGGTTCACGCAGGCAGCTCTGAGAACATCAAAGACGTCGTGACCAAGGCCCACAGCACGTTGAACATGCTTGTTAATATGACCGGTAAGTAATTCATCCGGATGTTTATCGTCACAGCAAAGCATACACATATCCGGATGTGTAGAAAGTAAAGAATGTAATGCATCGAAGTTTCTGGCTGCAGAACCTTCCCGGATTAATATTTTCATTCCGTAGTTTATCTTTTCCAATGCTTCTTCAAGAGTGAAACATTCGTGGTCGGTACTGATTCCAGCCTGGATATACTTTTTTGCATCCTCTCCTCTCAATCCGGGTGCATGACCATCAACCGGCATGTTATACTTTTTTGCAAGAGCAATCTTTGCCATCACCTCCGGATCTTTGAAAAGGACTCCCGGATAATTCATCATTTCACTGAGGTAAAATATATCAGGTCTTTTAAGAAGAATATCCACAGCTGCAGCATCAAGGCTATCGCCGGCAGTTTCAAAATTGGTTGCAGGAACACAAGATGGTGCTCCAAAACAAAATTTTAGATATGCACCTCGTGCATTGTCCAGCATATACTCCACCCCTTTGATACCATTAACATTGGCTATTTCGTGTGGGTCACTTACTGTTGCAACGGTTCCGTGTGTCAATGCAATGCGGGCAAACTCGTATGGAACCAACATCGAGGATTCGATGTGGATATGTGAATCAACGAAGCCGGGTAATATGAACGGACCATCAATGGAAGGGTCTTCCTGAAATGACTTCACTTTTCCATCGACAATGTTTAAAGTACCATGTTTGATCGATCTGTCGAAGAGATCAACTAATTTTCCGAGTATTGTAGTTGTAGATGCCATTATGGTTGAATCAAGATAATTAATCTTTTATAAAGAGTTAAACTAAAAAACCCCGCCATTTTGGGCGGGGTTTCGATTCGTGCCCGAGGTGAGACTCGAACTCACAAGGATATGACTCCAACGGCTTCTGAGACCGCAACGTTTACCAATTTCGCCACCCGGGCAGGTATATTCGGCTTTACAAGCCGGGTCGATCTGTTTAGAAAATCAACCCCGGTAAACGGTGTGCCCAGGACGAGATTCGAACTCGTACGGTTGCCCGCCACCCCCTCAAAGTGGTGCGTCTGCCAGTTTCGCCACCTGGGCATTATTGTTACGGTTTTTAGGCCGAGAGATACTGAGGATGCGGGCTGCAAAAGTATAATATTTCCTTAAAAAACAGAAATATATTAGTCTCTTATGCTGATGTCATTGTCTTGCAAATGAGACTCTTTCTATTTAAGGTATGAGTCGAGCCACTTAAAGAATTCTCTTTGCCACATGACACTGTTTTGTGGTTTTAAGACCCAGTGGTTTTCATCAGGGAAGCTGATAAAACGTGAAGGAATACCCATTGATCTTGCTGCTGTGTAGGCTTCTAATCCCTGTGTGTAAGGTACACGATAGTCTCTTTCATTATTGATGATGAGGATTGGAGTATCCCATTTATTTACAAAACGGTTTGGAGAAAATTCAGCATAGCTTTTTGGAACTGGATTCTTCCAGTAAGGTCCCTTGAATTCATATTCCTGAAAAAAGAGTTCTTCTGTTGCAGCCATGCTTTCAAGATTAAATACTCCGCAATGCGAAATGAATGCTTTGAATCTTTTTTCATGATGCCCTTCTAACCAAAACACTGAGAAGCCACCGAAACTCGCTCCTACTGCACCGCGACGACTTGTATCCACATAACTTTCTTTGGATACATCATCAATGGCACTCAAGAGGTCTTTCATCGCTTGTCCACCCCAGTCACCACTTATCTCATCGTTCCATGCCGATCCGAAGCCCGGTAAGCCCCTACGATTTGGAGCAACAACGATGTAACCATTGGCAGCCATTAACTGAAAATTCCATCTGTAGGAAAAAAACTGACTCAAGGGAGATTGTGGTCCACCCTGGCAGTATAGTAAGGTCGGATACTTTTTCGCCGGATCGAATCCGGGAGGAAAAATAACCCAGGTTAGAATTTCTTCATTGTCAGTAGACTTCACCATTCTTTTCTTAACCTCACCCATACTGATCGTTGAAAGAACTTCCTTATTATTAAAAGTTATCTGCTTACTTATACCGGTTTTCAGGTCAACAGAAAACAAATCACTTGGCGCAGACATCGACATGCGAGAACATACCATCACATCTTTTTTGGATGACGTCCCGGCCAAAGTCATTTCTGTATAATCTGCAATATCCTTAGTCAGTTGCTTAATCGGACTTCCCTTTGTGTCATTAAAATCATATACAAAAACCTGCTGTGTACCTTGTGTTGGTGAAAGGAAGTAGATCCTTTTACTATCTGAACTCCAGATTGAGGACTCAGCATTGTCATCATACTTTTCTGTAAGTTCCAATTTGGTTTTCATTTCACGATCATAAAGAAATAAACGAATACGATCGGCTTCATTGCCATCAGTCTTCTGACTTTGCCAAATCAAGTATTTACCATCAGGTGAAAATTTTGGCACCTTATCGTATCCCAACATTCCCCCACTTACATTGATCGTTTGTTTTGAATCTAGATCATACAGATACACATCCGAATTTGTATGAGTAGCATAATGATATCCCGTTGAACGTTTGCAGGTATAAGCAAGGGTTTTTCCGTCCGGGCTCCAATCAAGTTCCTCAGAACCTCCGAATGGTTTCATCGGCGCATCGTATGGCTCGTCAGGCATGAGGTCAATTGGTTTTGACGTAATTTTACCGTCAGAAAAATTAGCGACGAAAATGTGACTGAAGGAGCCATCTTCCCAGCTATCCCAATGACGCATCATAAGGTCATCATATACCCTACCGGTTGCTTTTGGCAGATCAGAATAAATTTCACTTCCTGACACAGCCTGGATTTTTACATCCATAGCTATCCAGATATTATTACCTGTTGGTGAAATCCCATATGCATTTATGTCTTTGTCAAGGAATGATTGTTGAACCGAACCTGAGCCATCCGGATTGATACTCCACAATTGAGAACTACCACTCTTGTCATTCAGAAAATAAATTCTTTGTCCATCGCGGCTCCATCTCGCTGATGATTCATTTGATTTTTCATCGCCAGCCAATAAGACTGTCGTATTAGTTTTGAAGTCATAGAGATAGAGATCGGTATTTCCTGAGTTAGACTGAAGGTCATATGATCTGGCACTATATACAAGCTTCTGCCCATCAGGAGCTAGAACGGGTTCTGAAACTCTTTTAAGTTGAAACAACTTTTCGGGGCTTAGTACACCTTGAGCATGTATTAAGACCGAGAGCAAGATTAGAAATCCAATAGTGAAGAATGACTTTAACATAGTATTCATTTATAGATTGTATTGTGTTAAATATTATGAATCAGTTCTGTCTTTCAGAACTTATAGAACTGAAGAAATTCGAATCAGTGCTAAACAAATAAAAATTGTATGTGGCAAGCAATAAAGCCGGGCAGCCTACGTTAGCATACCTCCATTGACATGAATAACCTGGCCGGTGATGTAAGCAGCCATATCTGAAGCCAGGAAAACAACTGCATTTGCAATATCATCAGGACTTCCACCACGTTTCATAGGTATTGCCTCTCTCCATTGTTTGACTGTCTCTTCCGGCAAGACATCAGTCATTTCTGTCTCAATAAATCCCGGAGCAATAGCATTGCAACGAATATTTCTGGAACCTAATTCCAGAGCAATAGATTTGGTAAATCCAATAATACCTGCCTTTGATGCAGCATAATTTGATTGTCCTGCATTTCCCTTTACTCCAACTACGCTGGTTATATTAATGATACTTCCACTTTTTTGTTTCAACATGGGCTTCTGACAAGCTTTGGTAATATTGAAAACAGAATTCAAATTGGTTTGAATCACTTCGTTGAATTGCTGTTCTGTCATACGCATTAGAAGACCATCTCTTGTAATACCTGCATTGTTCACAACAATGTTTAAACCTCCAAAGTCTGCAAGAACATCATTGATCAGTTTTTCGGCAGCATTAAAATCTGAGGCATCAGATTGATATCCTTTTGCCTTAATACCGAGTGCTGCTAACTCACTTTCGAGTGCTTTACCCTTCTCTACAGAAGATAAGTAAGTGAATGCAACGTTTGCACCATGTTTGGCTAACTGAAAAGCAATACCACGACCGATTCCCTTAGAGGCACCTGTTACCAGTGCAGTTTGACCTTTTAAAAGTGTATTCACGGAATAGTATTTAGAGTTTTACAAAAAGATATTCTGACCAGAACTTCTTAGGCAATAACTTTTCCTAATACCTCAGCCATTGTTTTACCTATGATGGCAGGTGAATCACAAACATGAATTCCACATTCACGCATGATCTTCATTTTGGCTTCTGCAGTATCATCCGCTCCACCAACAATAGCACCTGCATGACCCATGCGTCTTCCCGGAGGAGCTGTTTGTCCTGCAATAAATCCTACAACCGGTTTTTTGCTGTTGGTTTTTATCCATCGGGCTGCTTCTGCTTCTAATCCGCCACCTATTTCACCAATCATAATAATTCCTTCAGTCTCCGGATCGTTCATGAAAAATTCAACCGCTTCTTTAGTGGTAGTACCAATGATAGGATCACCACCAATACCAATAGCAGTTGATATTCCCAAACCGGCCTTTACAACCTGATCTGCGGCTTCATAAGTTAAGGTTCCCGACTTAGAAACGATTCCGATCTTACCCGGCTTGAATACAAAACCCGGCATAATTCCAACCTTACACTCCCCGGCAGTGATAATACCCGGACAGTTAGGCCCGATCAAACGCGCAGGTTTGTCACTTAGATATTCTTTCACAAGGATCATGTCCTTAGTCGGTATCCCTTCAGTAATTGCAACGATAAGTTTAATGCCGGCTTCTGCAGCTTCCATGATTGCATCTGCAGCAAATGCAGGAGGAACAAAGACAATTGAGACATCTGCCCCGGTCTTCGTCACAGCATCACTAACCGTATTAAAAACAGGTTTGTCAAGGTGAACAGTTCCACCTTTTCCGGGAGTAACACCACCAACTACATTAGTTCCGTATTCGATCATCTGGCCGGCATGAAATGTACCTTCACTTCCCGTGAACCCCTGCACAATGACCTTACTCTTCTTGTTTACTAAGACGCTCATGTTCTTTTATCTCTTTTGTATTTGAATGAATTTGAATTTGTTTGTTTACGAAATCCTAATCAGTTAATAGATACAGACTTAACATTATTAGAAGCTATTATTAAGCATGGCGAAGTTAGTTTTTTTCCTTGAATTGCCATAAAAGCCTAAATTTGAACAATAGCCTTGCAAATGCTTGACATACAAAGGAAAGACAATATTATTGCTATAGCCAGCGCTGCCGGTGCAGGTGCAATCGCATGCATCCGCCTTTCGGGTGCAGATGTAATTTCCATGGTTGACAATGTGTTCTTTTCAGAAAATAAAGCAAAAACATCATTGGCAGATAGTAAAAGTCACCGTCTCCACTATGGTACATTAAAAGATGGGGAAACTATTATTGATGAAGTATTAGTCTCTGTATTTCGGAATCCACATTCTTTTACAGGAGAAGATATCATTGAGATATCATGTCATGGATCTATATATATACAGCAAAAAATTCTTGAATATTTTTTGATGCATGGCGCCAGGCTTGCACAACCGGGTGAGTTCACACTCAGAGCTTTTCTAAATGGCAAAATGGATCTCAGTCAGGCCGAAGCAGTAGCAGATCTGATTGCGGCAGATTCGGCTTCATCACATCGACTCGCAATGAATCAGTTGCGGGGTGGTTTCTCTAATGAAATTGCACAACTGAGAGAAGAACTGATCCACTTTGCCTCGATGATTGAATTAGAGCTTGACTTTGCAGAAGAAGATGTAGAATTCGCAAGTAGAAATGATCTTTTGAAAACTGTTGATCACCTAAGAAAGCTTATTAAAAACTTAATAGATTCCTTTGAAGTCGGTAATGTTCTAAAGAACGGAATTCCTGTTGTCATAGCAGGTGAACCTAATGTAGGCAAGTCCACACTTTTAAATGCTCTGCTTAATGAAGATCGCGCAATCGTAAGTGAGATCGCAGGCACAACACGTGACACCATCGAAGAAGAAATTGTATTAGGTGGAGTAAAATTCAGGTTCATAGACACAGCAGGGATAAGGGACACAAGCGATACCATTGAAAGGATTGGCGTGGAAAAAACTTACGAAAAAATGCGTCAAAGTCCTGTGATCATTTTTTTATTCGACATCAATGAAATGACAGGAACCGCACTTGAGAACAAACTGGAAGAATTAAAAAGTAAATTATCTCCGGGTTTTAGAATAATACCTGTTGCGAATAAAATTGACGGCAAAGACCTTGCGATACTTCAAAATGAGTTTAAGAATATACCTTCAGTAATCTTTATCTCTGCTAAGCAAAAAATAAATTTATTCGCGATAACTGAAACACTTATTGAACAGGTCAAAACAGGAGCTCTTGAAGGTAAAGACATAGTTGTGACCAATGCTCGTCATGCAGATGCTTTGAGGAAAACTTCTGATGCGCTTGAAAGAGTACAGGAAGGTCTTAATAATAAAGTAACCAATGATTTTATAGCAGGAGACCTGAAGCATGCACTATATTATCTGGGTGAAATCACTGGGCAGATATCCAGCGATGATCTTCTGGCGAATATTTTTTCGAAATTTTGTATTGGAAAATAAAAAAAGCGCCCCTCATTCAAAGGGCGCTTTTTAATTCATCAGAAAGATTTAGTTTATCACTATTTTTTTAGAGAGGATCTTTTCACCTGTGTTTACCTGCAGGAAGTAAATCCCTGATGGAATATTGAAATCAAATTTTAGGTTATTGTCCATAACTATTGTTTCGGTTTCATAAACCAGTTTACCCAGGCCATCAAAAAGTTTGATTGCTTTTATACTACCCTTTTGATCCATGAGTTTAACTTCAAATGATCCGTTTGAAGGATTAGGACTCAATAATAAGTCATTATTAAAATTAGATTCTGGTCCGGATATTCCGGTAATGACAGGAAGTTCCGAGAGTGAATTAGAATAAAGACAATTATAGTCCGTTGACACAAATACTCTGGTAGTGACAAAAGTGATCTTCTTAACATTAGTATAGCTCGGAAGATTAAACTGGTTCCCTCCTGCTATCCAGTTTTGTCCATTGTCTGATGTGGCCAAGAGACCACCCAGGTAACTTGCAAAGACATAACCTGCATAAGTAGCCATGGCCTGAATTTTCGTTCCATCTAATCCTATCAACGTTGTATGTGAAATAGAAGTCGGTGCTGTTGCAGACCAGTTCAAAGATGCGATCTCTGAAGTAAAGACGCCATTGCCATCTGTTCCGGCGAACAAATTGGTGGTATTCGTAGTCACCGAGGTAACATTCAGATCTGTCAGGCCGGTATTGATAGCCGTCCATGAGCCACTTGCCTCAGGACGCATAAAGACCCCATCTCCGTAAGTTCCCAGCAGAATGTTTCCTCCGTAGAAAGCCATCGAAGTTGGCATTGCAGCCAAAGGAAGACCGGTTTGGATCAGTGTCCATGAAGCAGAAAGATCGGATTGAAATACATTTCCGTTTGCATCTATCAGATAAGCATAAAGATCAGAAGCAAAGAGCTTGGATATATCCATCATCATTAAATTTGTATTAAAAGCGTTCCAACTCATTCCGGTATCCTGACTGATATATACTCCACCTGTATGTGTTGATGCCATTAACGTATTTCCGAAGAAACAGAGGTCGCTTACATAGAGACTATCTGTAAGTCCGTTATTCGAAGGTGTATAACTTGAGGCAAGATTTGTGCTCACAAAAACCCCTTTTTCAGTCGCAGCGACAACGAGTGTTGAGTCTTTTGTAAACATCGCATAGGTTTGTTGATTATTAAAATTAGTATTTACTGAAACCCAGGCAACAGAAGCTGATGGAGTTTTATAAATTCCGTCTCCATTGGTACCTGCAATCAGAATATTCTGATAACAAACCAAAGCATTCACATCTTGTGTACTCAGTCCGCTTGACTGCATTGTCCAGTTAATAGAAGCAGCAGCAGTTGAGTATACCCCATCATCACTCGCAAGGTACCAGTTCGTTCCATCGGTGGAAATGCTGCGAATCACCGGTAAGGATGAAAAACCTGTATTAGCTGATGTATACACCGGATTCGCTGTTGTTGAAACTGACCCTGCAATGAACAGTCCCATGTGATTCAGGATGATCAGCTCATCCGTAGCAGAATTATAGGACATCACATGATTGCCTGGCATACCTTGTGTGTTCACATCATTAAAATCATTCCAGGTATCTCCATCATCATCCGACATGAATACCCCCCCCGCCTCTGTCAGCAAAAATATTCTGCTTCCGGCACGTAACATTGCTGTAATGATCTGACCATTCAGGTGTACACTGTTGATCGCATTCCAGTTTGCACCATTGTCTTCCGTTTTAAATAAACCATCTCCGTCGGTACCTGCAAGAACGGTAATGCTGTCTATGCTCACCAGAGATTTTACACTTAACTGTGTAAGCCCATTATTAACTTGTTCCCAGTACCGGTCACTACCAACATATCCGGTAAATCGGTAGATCCCGCTGTCTGCTGTAGATGAAAACAGATAAGAGCCTGTGTGCGTCAGCGCTGTGATCTTGCCACTTTTTAAACCGACAGGTCTGGCTCTCCAGGACAAGATCTGGGAATTAACACTTTCAAAAACACCACCATTTTCAGTACCGATGTACACAGTGCTGTCATTGACTATCATGCACGATGGAGTCCCTCCAAAAGGACCTTTTGAACCGAAATGAGCATAGGTCAATGTGGAATTCCAGGAATTAATCAGTAAAATTAATGCTGCTAGTTTAAGAATTGAATATAGTTTTTTCATATAGATTTAGATTTGATTTTTTGAATGAATAATTTTTAATTGTTTGGAGCTGATTGCCCAATCCATTTCATGATCAGATTGATATTACAGTCGTCCAGATTTCCTGATGGTGGCATTGGATCTGAAACCGACCTCATAGATGCGATCAGTACACTTAGTTCCGGATTTACAGTGTCAACATACCCTGAAGATCCGCTGGTAAGCTGAGCATAAGCATTTGTTGTGGTCAGGTCGAGATTTCCTTCCGGAGAAGATCCGGAATGACATCCGGACAAGCCGCAGTTAGCATTGAAGATCGGTAGAATATCATTCGAAAATGATACAACATCCGGCAGATCACACACAGGTTTGATCTGTTCTTTTTTATAGCTGCAGGAGATCAGTAATGTCATTGTAAGAAGTTGACAGATCAATTTCATCACTCGTATCTGAACATCAAAGGGATATTGTTACTGACTGTCTGACCCGGCAAAGTGCTGTTATCCGACGGGTCCAGAATAGATAGATTGGCCGGATCATTAAGCCCGATCCCGGAGAACAATTTTGAATAATCGATGATGATGTGACTAAACACCACCTGATTTTCAACAACTGTAAAGTACTCAAGAGGCATGATAACCTGTTCATAATTTGAATTGGTTCCAATCCTGAATTGAAATGGTGTCATGTTGCCAGAAAGTGTTGAAGATGTATCAATTTCTCCTGAAACATGAAGAAAGCAATAACCATCAGGCTGAGCTGTCGAACCGAACCACATTTCAGGATGATTTAAGCTCACTGAATCCGGAGAATCTGATGGGATGGAAGAATTTACGGCTGAAGGCAATCCTACCTTGAATCGTACAGATTTATACGTGCCAACAGCAAGCTTGCCTACCACCTAAGTTTCCTTATCCAACACTTTAAGTACGACAGAACTTTCTACAGGATGAAATGAACCATCAGTATGTTCTGCTTCTATCTCTGAAATATACAGTTGTGCCAGACTCAGTGAAATGGTGCGACCATCGAGAGTTTGATATGGAATATTATACAGATCGACTTCTGATTCATCAATATAGCTGTGAAGATGAAAGGCAAAAGTCCCTTTCTTGATCTCGACCGGTGTTCCCGGATCCATAGGCTCCGGATCATCCTCCTTTTCCTTGCATGCAATGATTGTCAGCGAAAGAAAAAGTAAGACGATCATTCTGAATTGTACTCTATTGGTCAACATGATTTTTCTTTTTGAATATTGAACTTCTCCCGGATTGAAAACAATATGTTTCTAAAGTTACATTACACACAAAATCTGCCAGAAACATGATTTACATATAGATCATGATCCTGAAACCTGAGCAGATCCTGGTATCATCCACCACAATGATTACGAATTATAGTTTCGTTGTAGTAGAAATATTTAAAGAAACAGAATTGTAAGATGGAAAATCTTTAGCACTCAGGCGGATGAAAAACTGAAGACAATATTTGATCTTTGTAAAAAATAATATACGGCGTGTCTGAAATTAAAATTTCTTTATCAAAAAAATATTTGCAATTTTCTGTTTCAGAAACCAATGGGATCTCTGCTTTCAGATAGACAAATTTCTTCGTATCTGAATTATTTTGTTCTTCTTTTTGAAGTTCTAGTTTAAGTTGGCATTTCCCTTCGCAGTGCATTGCAGGAATCTCTTTGTTGATACAGAGTACGGTGCTTATAAAATCTTTATTTAAGTTAAAAGCACAAAATACCAACAACTTGCTTCCTGCCTGAAAAAATATCAGCAAAGCCAAACAAATTGAAAGTATTTGTTTTATTCCCTTCATACGCCAAAAATAGGACAATAATTGCAAAAAATTATATCGTTAATTGAAAATTGCAAACAACAGGTTTCACGTAATTATGGCATGACAATTCTGTGACTAAATCCGGAATCAGGTATTTAACAGGATTTATTCTTCAAATTCAAAATTTTTAACAACTATTCGCATTTTATTGAAATATCTTATCAATAAGGAAAAGATCAAAGAGATTAATCAAAGAATTGTTGGAAGTGCAGTTTGCAGGGCGAAAAATCCAACTAATTATATTATCTTTGTATAAATACTTTCGCACGTGAAGAAGTACTTGTCTTTGCTCTTTCTGGGATTATTCCTTTTTCCGCTTATATCAGAGCAGGTACATATTTATGAGCACAGTAACGATGAACGATGCAGTACGAAGGGGACTCACTATTGTATAAGTGATCATCATTGTACCCTGTGTGACTTTGTGCAGCTAACCTCCTGCGATCCAAAATCTGAAGGCGACACACAATTAATATTTGCATACTCGGTCCCCTTTGTTGAGTTTTATCAAAGTGTAGTCCTTTCACAAAATTCTTTCAATTTTTCTCTCAGGGCCCCTCCTGCTTTGGTCTGAACCAACAGTTAATTTAATTTCTTCTTTCAATTTTATGTGACAGATAGTTCTTATCTGTAGCTTCTTGTCTGTTTACGGTTATCATCGAATAAATTATTCATTTTATGACCATGAATAAGGTGTTTTCTGATATCCGGTATCCGGATAGAACGAAATGAATTCAATTAAACAAATGTCCGCTTCTACTAATGAATAAAATTATTACCATCTTACTTGGATTGCTATCTCAGTTCGTTTGTCTCGCACAATCGGATACCTGCACCTCGGTTTTAAAAGGAAGGGTCATTGATGAACACGATAGCACCGGTCTTGATTTTGCAAATATTTTTCTTCCCGGTCATGCCATAGGTGCCTTGGCTGACAGCCTGGGCTTTTTTGAAATAAGGAATATTTGTAGCGGAAACTATTTAGTCCGGATCTCTCACCTTGGATGTACCACTATCGAAGTCCCTGTAAAAATTGAAGGACTGACGCAACGTAATTTCTATCTGGAACACCATTCTGAATTATTAAAGGAAATAGAAATAATGGCCGAGCAATTAAAGGATCAAACCACGCAAAACAGTAATATAATATCGCTAGAAAAAATTGATCAGAGTAAGGGCATGGCATTAGGAGATGTATTGAAAAATGTACCGGGAGTGTCTTCACTGAATACAGGTAATTCGATCTCTAAACCGGTTATTCATGGAATGCATAGCAATCGCATACTTTTGCTGAATAATGGTACAAGACACGAAGGGCAGCAATGGGGTGTTGAACATGCTCCGGAAATTGACCCTTTTATAGCGAATAATATAACTGTGATCAAGGGTGCCAACAGCGTTAAATATGGTTCAGACGCAATTGCAGGAGTTGTCCTTATAGATGCAAAGCCTTTACGCTATTCGCCAGGTATTGAAGGTGAAATGGATCTTGTTGGAATGAGTAATGGACGCAGTGGTACTGCTTCTGTTAATGTGGATGGAAGTTTCAATAAATTGAGTGCACTTGCCTGGCGTATCCAGGGAACTTTAAAAAAATCCGGAAATATCTCGGCGCCTGAGTATATTCTTAAAAACACAGGCCTGAAAGAGTATAACTTTTCTTACACTCTTGGATGGAAACGAAAAAACTACGGTGCCGAAATATACTACAGTCAATTCAACAGCACTTTTGGAATTTTCAGTGCTTCGCACTTTGGTAATCTAACGGATCTGAAGAAGGCATTCGATTCTCCGGTACCATTGGAGACTGCAGATTTTACATACAATATTGAAAGGCCATACCAACATACCGAACATGAACTATTCAAGATTAACTCATTTATTAATACCGGCGCCAAAAGTAAACTGTCATTGACCTACGCAAGGCAGTACAATTTACGCTACGAATATGATAAACATGCTCCCTTGAAAGATTCATTAGAAAATCTCAATAAACCTGAACTACAATATGAACTCACAACACATACTGCAGATATCGTATGGGAGTATAATCATGTTAAAAAACACACGGGACAATTAGGAGTATCGGGAATTTCGCAGAGTAATACTTATGCCGGAAGGGCACTCATTCCTAATTTTCAAAACTATGGAGGAGGTATTTTTATTATTGACAGAGTAAAATTAAATAAAGTTGAAATTGAAGGCGGGTTGAGATATGATAATAAATTGATTCAAATTTACAAATATCAGTATGTTGCCAATTCTACCTATGAGCTAATTAAACCCGAACACAAGTTTGAAAATTTTACCGGAAATCTGGGCTTTATATTCAAACGGGATACGCTCCTAAATATTTCATTGAATATTGGAACAGCCTGGAGAGAACCCTCTGTGAGTGAATTATACAGTGACGGTTTACATCATGGAGCAGCAGCCTTGGAATTTGGGAACAGTGAGCTAGAGTCCGAAAGAACCCGGAATATACTATTCACTGTTAAATACCATCCTCACGCCCGGCTAAAGATCGAAGCAACACCATATGTACATTTCATTCAAAATTTTATTTACCGACAACCTGCCTCTGCTCCTATGCTTACAATTCATGGTGCATTTCCTGCATTTTATTTTAAGCAAACAAATGCAGAATTAAAAGGTGTTGACCTTTACCTGAATTATAAATTATTGAATAAACTTGAAGTAATTGGAACAGCATCCCTTTTGAGAGCAAGGGACAAGACACATAATGAGTGGTTGGTTACGATGCCATCCGACAAATACGGTGTAGAATTTCACAGGCAGTTTAATAGCTCAAAAAAAATGAATTCGGCATATGTTTCAGCTTCTCTCCTCTATGTCACTAAGCAAAAACGTGTGCCTGATAACAGCGATTTCGTAGCAGCTCCGGATGAGTATTACACAGTAAATCTTCACTCCTCTTATACATTTTATATTAAGACACAAAAGCTTGAAGTGGGTTTGAGTGTCTTCAATTTGTTAAACAGGTCCTACCGGGATTACTTAGACAAGTTTCGCTACTTCACTGATTCGATGGGAAGAAATATTGCTCTGCGGATCAAAATCCCTTTTGATTTCCGTTCAAACCCATCATAAATGAATGAGAATACTATTCTGACAAATCAATATATAAACAATTAAATAATTGAACAATAATCCAAAAAAAAACATCGCTATGAAAAAAACAACTCAAAAAACTGTACTTATCCTTGTAACACTGTTCACCTTTTTTATTGGATGTAAAAAAGATGAAGACCCTGTTCCGCAGCCACAACCGCCTTCTAATGAAGAAGAGGTCATAACAACTATGAGGCTTACATTTGTAGATTCTTCTGACCATTCTAATGTTATAACAGCCAGCTTCCGTGATCCTGACGGAGATGGAGGACTTGCATACGATCTGTTTGATACCATCAGACTGGAACAGAACAAAACCTGGGAAACAAGTATTTTGCTTCTTAATGAAACAGTCGTTCCGGCTGATACCATTTCGAATGAGGTGCTGGATGAAGGAGATGATCATTTATTTTGCTATACACCATCCGGGACAAGTGCAGCAGTAATTATAACAGACATGGACAGCAACGGACTGCCAATAGGACTGCAATCGAAGTGGTACACAGGCGCAGCCGGAAACGGAACAATTCAGGTTGAACTCAGACATCAACCGGGAGTTAAGGACGGAACTTGCATTCCCGGCGATACTGATATAAGTGTTGTATTCGAAATAGAAATTCAATAATATAAAATACTAACAAATGTCCGGAGCCAATAATTTAACATATTGGCTTCGGATATTTATGATCTAAATTTCAGAAAAGGTGCAGATCTCAAACATCAGGTCTGCATTTTTTTTTCTTAAAAAGATTAACCGGGTGAGACAACCTTCAGCCGTCCATGCATCCTGACCGCATGTCCCGGATAGGTACATATAAATTCATAATCCCCGGGTGAAGGTGCCGGAAAAACAAGTTCGGTTTTTTCACCGGGACTTAGCAATTTACTATGCACTAAAACTTCACTGATGTTAGGATATTTTGAATTTATAAAGGGAATCGTATATATTTGATTCAATAATACTGCATCATGAAAATTTCAATATCTGCCGTAATATCTATATTTTCTCTGCTCTTAATTCTATTTTCCTGTTCAACAACAAATGAAGAGCCGGCACCAAGTGGTCCTTGTACCACTTGCGGCAATTGTTCAGATGGAATCAAGAATAATGGTGAAACAGGAATAGATTGTGGAGGACAATGCAGCCCTTGCTCTGACATTTGCAATGGAATAGGCCAATCTATGCTCTTTCCACTCAGCCTGAATAATGTGTGGAAGTATGATTCAAATGGAGACAACATTGCAGAATTTGAACTCAGGGTTACCAACGTAACTTCTATGGGAAGTGACAAGGTTATTGAATTCACCCGCGATGATTATTCTGCACCTTATAGTTATAGTGTGCGTCAGTTAAGTAATGGAGATCTATATACGCATCCGGGTGGCATGCTTCTGCTTCCGGACAATCCTACATTGAATCAGACATGGCTTGAATATGCTCCATACTATTGGAAGGTTGTATCCCTAAGCAGCACGGTTGTTACGGCATCATGTACTTATTCCAATTGCATAAGGATAGATGAGTATGATGGTACAGATACTCACACCGGCTTTTCACAATATTACAAGCGTGGAATAGGAATAGTACAATATTCTAATCCGGGTTCAGATCAATTGATAGAGGTGACTTTGAACTGATTTTGAATTAATGCACCCGGAGATTCTACAGGTTTTTCAAGAATGTAATTAGTGAGTTCCTGTCTGCTTTGCTCAGCGATTTCACATAACTGCTTGAATTAGCAGCTTCACCACCATGCCATAAAATAGCTTCCATAAAGTTTCGGGCACGGCCGTCATGCAGGTAATTGTTGTGACCATTCACCAATTGTGTTAAGCCTATCCCCCACAATGGAGGCGTTCGCCATTCTGTTCCACCGGCATTGTATGCAGGTCTATAATCAGCTAATCCCGAACCCATATCATGAAGAAGGAGGTCAGTATAGGGATGTATAAGTTGATTCGATGCTTCAGGAAAAGTGACATCAGTTTTAGTTCTAAGCTTCGGAGTATGGCATTTGTCACAACCCGCCTGTGAAAAAATTTCCTTCCCTCTTTTCACTTCAGGATCGGTAACTCTTCGTCGAGCAGGGACTGCAAGGGTCTTTACATAAAATACGACAGAATTAAATATACTGTCAGGAACCTCCGGTTCATCAAGGATATGATCATGTTGCGGCTGACCAAAACTACTTTCTGTTTTAAATATATAACTGGTCACACCCATGTCTTCGTTGTATGCCCCTGCAACCTGCTGATCTAAAGTTGCAGCTTCAGCTTTCCAACCAAATCTTCCGGGCATCATCTTTTGGTTTTTCTCATCCCATACATAATTCATTTTCCCTGAGATCCCATCATTATCCAGATCGTTCTCGTCAGTAAGTGCGCGTATAGTACTTTCATCTACTTGCTCAAGCAATCCCAATCCCTGCAATGGAGGAGCAACTCTTGCTGAATACATCATTCCTGCAGGAGGACTGGTATAATGATTAAAAAAGTTCCAAACCGGCTCACGAAGTATGATCGAATCTCCGTCGCTGAAATATTCTGTGTGTTCAATCCAATTTACACTTACCGAAGCTTCCGGACTATGGCCAAAAGTGGCTTTGTCCTGCAACTGTCCTCCATATCCGGGCGCAGCCAAAGGTCCGCCTCTTGGATCTGTCCCGGGAATGCTGACTCTGAATAACATACTTGACAATGGTTCATTCGCTCTTATTGGTTTTCCTCTTCCATCATTAACGTGACAATTGAAACAGGAATTGCTGTTAAAAATGGTTCCCAGTCCTTGGAACTGCGGTGCAGGTGATGTGACGAAGGTTGCTTCAAAATGAGCATCTCCAAGGTCATGAAATTCCAGACGGGAACCGCTGAGTGTAGGAAATGCTTGTGAAAATGCACCCACTCCCTCTGCAAAGACAGTTTGAGATCCACCACTCATTCTTTCATCACTTTGCTCATCATCCCATTCTTCAGCCTTCCGGCATGAAGCCAGAAAGATTGCCACACCAATGAAAACGGCAAGTACACTTAATATTTTGTTTGTCCTTTTCACTTATTCCATGATTGATTGCTGTACAAAAGGCAGCAGTTGAGATTCCAGGGTATTTTGAAGAGTGTTTATCTGGTTGATGACGTTTTGGATTTGAGTACGCTGACTAAATATGGCATCACCGAAAGGGACAGTTATCCCATCGAATGAATGCAAGGCATTATCAATTTGTGATGATATGCTGGAATGAAGCGCCAAATTATTTTTGGAGATGAAGTCATTCAATCCATATCCATCAACTAAATAATTACCAAAATACACATTTTTTATTCCTTGTATATTGCTTCTGAAATCTGTCAGTGAGTTATTGCTATAAGGCGATTCTTCAAGAGACGGATCCATACCTGCAAAAGGTTCGTAGATTTTCCCATTGGCAACTTCATCGCATATTCCCGCCATTGCATTTACTATTTCTTCAAAAACAGCCCTCTGTGATGAATAAATGCTAGTCGCCTGACCGGCAGTGATCACTTCCTGAAAATAATTATCAGAAACTGCCGGGTCCCAACTTGCCCTCAATATGGTCGCCTTGAGTTGCAGATCTGTCGCAAGAGCAATAAGATATTCTCTTTCTCTTACCGTAAAATCAGAAAAACTCTTGTTGCCGTCTTCACCCCATAGGATATACTCTGCAGGATGAAATCCTTTCAGTTCATCACCTAAGCTATTCATAAAACTTTGTGTGAATGAGTTTCCGGTATGCAGCAGCGAGTCTAATGAAAGGAAATCAACCGGCCATGTGTCAATAGATGGATCAATATTTTCAGTAGATACAGGACCAAAAAGGAATGCTTCACTCTGCTCCCATACCCCACGAACATTTTTCCAGGCTGTTCTTGCTTCATCCAGCTTTTGTTGATCTTGTGTTACATCAAACTGTTGGCACGCTGTATAAAATGCGTTCATTTTATTTTCCATATCCTTGTACGTACCTAGTGCTATATGCATACTAAAATCGTTCAGGATATTATTTTGAATTTCCTGATTACTTAATCCTGGATTTATGGGATCGTTGTCCTTATCTTTCTTGCATGAGATACTTGTCAGTAAAATGATCACTACAGGGAGTATAACAGAGAGTTTTTTCATTTTTAATTATTTCAAATTTATAAGTATTAAATTATTTTCTTCGCTAACTTTTAATAACTCAAGTGGTTTTGATGCCGGTCCTCGTGTCACCATACCATTAAGATCATACTGAGTTCCATGCAGATTGCATGAAAGTCCATTTTTATTGGCAACAAGAATATTATCCTGGTGTGTGCAACGCATCAGAAATGCCTTGTGAGTTTTGTTCAATCCTAAGATCAAAAGCACATCATATCCAAGCGATTTTGATCGTATGATCTTCATGGTTTCTTCCGGCAAGATGTTATCCTTCGGAACCTTTAATACATTATTTTCAATGCTCGTTGTGAATACAGACAAAGAAGAGCAACTGCTAAGTAAGGATGCAATAGAACTCCCTGCCAGAATTGCTAAGCAGGCAGTACAGCTTTCCTTAACAAATTTTCTTCGTGTGTGCATTGTTTAGATCAGAAACTATAGGCAAATCCGAGTTGATAAAAATTATTTACAGGCTCATAAGCCGGCTCATTAGGATTTGGAGCAAATATTAATGCCGGATTAGGATCTCCGGTCTTCACATGTTTCCAGTCGAACTTGATGGCAACATTTCTGATCGGTAGATATGTAAGTCCTGCAGTAAGGTAATTTTGTTTGTATAATTCATCCTTTATACCATTCTCCGGAACGGTTTTCATGAGATCTATCATTTCATACCTGGCAAAAAGAATCAGTTCATGTTTTTTCGCGGAACAGCTTTCAAGGAGATTATAGCCAAGCTCTGCAAAGAAGCCGTACATTGATTCGGGCGTGTTTGCCGCATAAGCTGTATTCAACTTGTCTGCATCAGGTATATTACAAATTGCTACAAGTGCCTTTGCAGTGATTCCTTTATATGAATACTGAGCATTTACCTCTGCCAAATTCACCGGCGTGCCGAATGGTCCTGAATCCAATCCTAAACTGTCTGCAGCCCTTGGAGTCAAACCTACACTACCACCTGTATAAGCACTTGCCTGCAATCTCAATCCGGAATTAAAGTACAATAGCGAGGCAGTCGCTGCGAGATTAGAAGCTGTAGCATCACGGCCCGAAAAGCGAGCGGATCTTAATCCTTTTCCGCCGGCAAGGCCTTCAGCATTCAATCCGTTCATCAAAGCCAGGCTCCAATTCAATCCTGCAACTTTATTACTGTTGCCGTAATAGGCGATTCCTAATTCCCTCCATGTACTTGGGATTACCATTCGTTCAACCACATGTCTGTCATTTCCATTAAATGTAGTAGGAAGATGATTCTCATTGATTATACCTATTCTTGGAATGAACAGTCCGGCTAAGAGGTAATTATTTTTGTTCAGGTCGAATTTAATGAGACACTGCTCCATTGCAAGTTCTCCACCATGCTCATCTACCTTGGCATCTTCTATTTCAATTTCAGTCAACAAACTGATCTTACTGTTAAATCGATAACCGACAAAGAGCACTGTTCTGGTCAAATTAAAACTTGCAGTCTCAAAATTTGAATCGTAAGAATATTTGGCTTCACCATAACCGGAGATGATAACATTATTTCCAACCGGATTCAACCCTGCCAACATTGAATCTTCCTTGTTCAAATACTGCCCTTTTGCGTTGATACTTAGTAAAATAGCTGTTGTGTAGAGTATGATTATCTTCATAGGAATGCAAATTTAGGAAACAAAAGTATATTTAGAATCATTCTAAACAAATACCTTAAATGAGGTAATTCACCGTTATCTTCAAATTCAATCCAATTACTCATTTTAGCAGAAAAGTTTCAGGAAATAGTACTTTTATGACGAACTCTGGAATATCCTCATGACAAATAGAATTGACCTCCTGAATTTTGGCTTGATTTGGCTTTCCCTATTAGTGGCCTTCAGTTTCCCATTTGAGTTGTTTCTTTTCTCATACATTGTTCTTGGTCCATTACATTACATGACCGAAATAAACTGGCTAAATCAGAAAAATTATTTTCTCGATCGAAGTGAAGATAAAAGAGGTTTCTTGATCGTTGCGGGAATTGTACTTCTCCTCATCGTAACCGGATATTTCGTGAATGAATTAGGCCGATGGGAAGTCACCAGGGATATTCACAATTCACTTCTTCAATTTACATCGAGCGCTAACATTGATAAGTACATAGAATGGAGCAGCACAACTTTGTTTATAGCAGTATTCTTCACCTTCATCTATCATTTGACGAGTTCATGGAGAAACCGCATTCTTCTCACAATTTTATGTTTTGCTCTTTCATTCGGCTACTATAAAAATCCAACGGTATTAATTTGGTTAGGTGTTTTCTTACCTACAATTATTCATGTCTACATTTTCACGATCCTTTTTATGTGGTTCGGTACCAAAAAGACAGGTTCCGGATGGGGAAAGGCAAATCTCGTTTCTATGTTCCTGATCTTATTGATCATTGTAGGATCTGATCTGAGACCCAAGCCAAATTCTATCGACCCATTCATCCTGGATATGACGATTGCAAGTAATTTCCATGCTGTAAATTACACGATCAACGAAATGTTTGGACTGGTAAAAGATAATAAGATGAATTTTTATGCTCCCTTTATTTGGAAGGCACAAATTTTCATTGCTTTTGCTTACACATATCATTACCTGAACTGGTTCTCAAAAACTTCAATCATCAAATGGCATAAAATTGAAAAGAGAAAGCTGATTGCAGCACTAGCCGTATGGATCATTGCCGTCACTCTCTATATTGTAAACTTTAGAGCAGGATCAGTTGCACTGTTTGTCCTGAGTGCTTTACATGTTATTCTGGAGTTCCCGTTGAATATGTTATCGATAAAAGATGTTACCGCTCCTATTAATCCATTTATAAAAAAAGTACCTGTTAAAATTCAAGGTAAAAAGTGATTTTGAATTATTTGATGTCGATGTTGATCTTATTCGCAGTTCCTTTGGAAAACTTATTCAGCCTAAATTTTAAATTCAGCATTAGAAATCGTCCTATCGTATTACTACGCTGTTCTCTGAGATAATTTAATTCGCTGATCCTGCTTATGCCGGTATTTTTATCAAGTATATCATTCAGCTCAAGCCCGATTACCAGACGGCCATTTTTTAACAAGTACCTGCTTACAGATGCTTGTAAAAATGGAACGGTATATTTATTCTGAAATCCCTCATTCTGATATTCGGTTATCTCTGCGCTAAAATTTATATGCCATTTATCTGATGGCGTATAGCTGGCATCTATAAAATAATTGATTGAGAGGTAATTGTTGTCCAGTTCATTACCTATAGAATATTTTACCTGCGAATAATTTATTCCCGCCCCTATTTCTACATCCCATTTTTCTTTTTTTCGATTGTCTAATTTCAGAGAAAATGAATGTTCAAAATTTGTATTAATGTTCTCGGTATTGTTAATGATACTTATACCTCTATTCCATTTCTCCTGCCAATCAATTGAAACATTCACTTTTAGTTTTCTGATTGGAGTACTAAACTCAACATTAGAACCGGCATTGTAATCTTCTTTAACATTCGTTAATGTCATCACTTGATTCAGTTGTTCATCAACATCCCTTTTCCAGTTGATCTTGTCTCTTGTATATTGGAAATTTATCCCGGTAAATATCGACGTGAAAGAAAATTGATCAAAGATCATTGAATGAAGATGAAGAGCTTGAATATATTCTGCTTTCAGATCCATATTACCATTAAATCTTTCGACAGAGTTACTACCTGAAGAAATGGGGTTCAGTTGTGAAGCTTCCGGTACATTAACAAATGATTCATAAGACACATTCAAATGTCTTCCTTTTCGATACTCATTATCCCAGGAGAATTGAGGTGTAAAATGAAATATTCGCTGTTCAGTTCGTCTATTTGCGCTAGCTTGACTGCTCCTGGCCCCGGTTTCGATTTGAGCACTGAAGGTCATACGAGTTTGACCGGTGTTTCTTCTAAAGGTCAAGGCCGGACGAAACCAGGAATAAGTATTTTGCAACTTCCCGGTTAACGAATCAATTGCTATGTTTTCTGATTCAGGTATACCAAGCTCCTTATCAGTTGTTTCAGATTGATATCCGGCTTTGATTCCGGGAATTAAATAAGCCTTCTCTCCTATACTCCGGGTGACAGAAACATCTGCTGAATAGTTATGCATTTGTTCTGTCGTTAAAAGATATCTGCTTTCTGAAACTTGATTATATGGAAGATAGTAAGTAGTCAAATTTTCCCATGCAGAGTTTTGTTCCTTTCGTGATGACCTGACAAGGGTTCCAATTCTAAGCAATTTCCATTTTCCATCACCTTTAAGCAGGTAACTTAAAGCTGCATTCAGATCATAACCATCTGCAGAATTTTGTTTTGAGCTGCTTAAGAAATTTACCGGTGCATTCGCTTGCTTTCCGGTAGTCATAAATTCTGCATAAGAATCAGCATTACGCAGCACTACACTACCATTCATCAATAGATCCTGCCTCCTATTGATTTTTTTTCTTCCACTCAAATTCAGTCGATGATTGTAATTTTTATTTTTTTCAAAGAGAGTATCTGAAACCAGAAATGTATTTAGATCAGTATAATTAGTCGTTGATGTAATCTGGTCTAGTTTTTTGTCGGTACCATTTCCCATATACGATACTGCTATTCGATCTTTTTTATCATTTTCATTTGAAAAATTTACTCCAAATGCTCCTGATCTTATAAGTCCATTAACAGCTTGTCCGAAATTTATAGGAAAATTACTATCGTCATTTATTTTCAGATCAAGATTTCCATCTCCATTTGAAAATGCCCTGAAACCACCACTGAAATCAATGTAATCCTGAAAAGAGAAACCAAATTGATTGATATCATTGAGCATCCCAAGTGTTGCAAATTGATTGTTCTTTGTGAACCGATAAATTTTTGCAGAGCCTTGGTAGTGCTCATCGGTACCAATTCCGGCGCTAACATCGCCTAACCATGCGCTTTTCTTGTTCTCTTTTAAAAGTAGATTTACTGTTTTGGCTCTAATCCCGTCATCGACACCGGTAAGTTCTGCATCTTCAGATTTTTTATCATATACCTGTACTTTATCAATAGCATCGGCAGGCAAGTTCTTTGTTGCTATCTTAGGGTCGTTTCCAAAAAATTCCTTTCCATCGACCAATACATTCCGAACGTTCTCACCCTGTGCTTTGATATTTCCGGAGCGATCAACTTCAACACCGGGCAATTTTTTCAGAAGATCTTCAACTGCCGCATCAGGTTTGGTTTTAAATGCAGCAGCATCATATTCTATAGTATCCTTTTTAATCAGCAATGGAATTCTTTCAGCATCAATGACTGCTTCATCCAGCTCTACTGCTTTTTTTCTTAGTTGTATCGCACCAAAATCCGAACCTGTTCCGGGTATATCTATGGTTTTATAAAATGTCTCATAACCTAAAAAGGCAGTTTGCAAAAGATAGCGGCCTGCTTTAATATTTTTGATCGTAAAAATGCCATTATTATTGCTGATCCCATAATAAACGAGGGTTGAATCTCCTGTATCAAGTAAGGCAACGGTTGCATAAGCAAGATTAGATTGTGTCTCATCCAGTACCAGACCGCTCAGATTGTTAGTTTGTGCCTTGAGGTCGTAAATGAAGACTACGTTGGCAAGAAGGACAAAGACAAAACCTAAAATATACCCGGCAATTTTATTGTGGATCATCTTTTAATTTCGGATCTTAATAATAATATTCCCATCGCCTCCATTTTCTTCCTGCATCTCCTTTCGCTTCTCTTCAGATATTTTGACGAAATCTTCTTTGCTTATCTTTTTACCACCACCAGGTTTCTGAAAGACACTTTTATCTACCGGTGCCAGGGAGATACCAATGGCAGTTATAACTGACTTCCCTCCATCCCTTTCACATTCCAGGATCATTCCCGGTAAATTGCTATATCCATTAGGCCCGGTGGAAACAGGGATAGCCGGACTAAACCATACCCGAAGATCAATGAGGCTATCTTTGAGAATCGCTTCCTGACAAGGATAGCCAAGTATGACTTTTTGATTGTTTGTGAGCTTCCATTCCAATCTGTCCATTTTCGATTCGATAAGGAAAGTTCGTCCCATCAGATCTCTTTTCTCTATCATAATATTATTTTTAATATCACAATAGACCTGTTCCTCCGGTTCATCAATCTTCATAACCATCATCGGACCTTCGCTTTCCTGATTCACTTCTACTCTTCTTGCATCTTGCTTCTTTGTGTTATCTGTGATGTAAATTGAATTCTCCTGATCAAAATATAAAGTTTTGTAAAACCTCAGTTCATTTGGAAAATGTTCTGAAAGATCACCCATGTCTGCCTGATCTTCAGTTTGAAACTTCATTTTTACTTTCTCTTCATAAGTAATTGTTCCTTGCTCCTGAGCATATAAATTGCTTCCGACAAAGATCAGTGTGATCAATAATCTTATATTTTTCATTTTGTAGCTATTTATTTGTTGATTATAATTTTAATACTCTCATTAGTTTCTGTTCCCTTACATTCTAAAATATACACTCCATTTGCCAAAGTGCTAATATCAATGGCATGACTTATCTCATCAGATAGCATCATTGATAATTCCATATGTTGTTTCCCGTGAATATCACGAATAATATAATTCACCTTTCCCTTGAATTCCTTTGAATGATGGATGATCAACTTATCTTTTATCGGATTTGGTGAAACCCGGATAATCGTTTGATTTAGATCATATTTATCGATTGAAGTTGTTCCCAATTCAACAATAGCAGTCCCCCACGTAGATGGCTGACTGCCAAGGACACTTTGGTTTGGCCAGTAGTTCCATACTGAAAATGTATTTGTCACATCAAAGACTAACCCGATCGTATCCGTATTTGTAGAATTAAAATTTACTTTGGAAAATGGAATTTGAATTTCTACAGTGTCTGTGACAGGCGGCCCGGAATTGAAATTATTAGCTGCGATCCAATCAGGTTGAACGATTTGGCAGTTGCTATAATCATTTGCTGCTGTGTTCGATTCGCAATCGGTAGCTGAGACATGAAACCACCAGTCGTCCGATAGCCATACCGATGATTTATCATTGTCGATATCAAACATAATTTCAGGAAAGCGTATGTTGAAGGACTCAAGATTATTCAGGAAAGCAAAATTGAAATTGATACCATCATGTTTATATTTTACCGTGACATCATTGGTCGCACTTAGAGGTATCACTATAGAATCTGCATCAGACCATTCGCCGCCTGTAACCTGGCCATCGACAATAACAGGACCACCCTGTTTAATAGTAATTATCTGTGCTCCGGTCTCAACTGAGCCGATTAGTAGAAGAAAATAAATGTGGCAGATAATTGATTGAATGATTTTCGACATGGATCTATCTTTCCACAAACCTAGGTAGAAGGAACCGGAAAACAGGTTAATCATCCCCTAATTAAGGTTAATTAAGGTTAATCGATTGCCACAACTACGATATGGATGTATATTTATGGTTTGAAAACAAGGTCAAAAAATACCACCGGCATTGGTTTGCTGATGCTTTGCAGTCAGCTTGTCCTGCTTGCCTTTACAGGTCATTGGTTATACTCTCAGTATCTTGAAGCAAAATCACAGTTAACCAAAGATATTGAAAGACAATTAACTGATGCCAAGCTCGAGGTTGTAGATTCCATGCTGGTTTTGCATTTGATCAACCCAATTTTGAATGATGAAAAGGGATTTAAATTGCACATGGCATTCGATGACGAAGATTCAATTGAAACTGATACCCTTCGATCAAAAGACCGTGTTCGTTCTTTTACTTTTGTCCAGGCAGGTGACTCCGGTATGTTACCCGGAATGATCTCCGGAAAAGTTGAAAAAAAAATAGAGTATAAAAATCTTGGAGATTCAGCCAGTGATATTTTTGTAAAGGGTGTTAAGCTGATCTTTGATGAAGTCAGATCTTCGGTAGAGGAAAATGAATATGTCAAGTTTACCGAATTTCAGGAGACAGATTCTGTACTTCTAAAAAGAATTTTTAATGAAAATCTGGCTAAAAATAAATTAAGTCTTCCAGTAAAATGGGTACAAAAGGATAGTTTGGAACCATCTGGATCAAATGTGATCTTCTTTGAAACCCGGCTTTATCCTTTCTCCTACGGACCTGAAGTGAGTGAGTATCGTAGTTTTCTTATAGGAAAGATCTTTCCTCAAATTTTATTTGCAATTATATTGGTGTTGCTAACCGGAGCGGCATTTTATATATCATTTCGAAGTCTTCAAGATCAAATGAGGCTAAGTGCATTGAAGAACGATTTTATCAGCAATATCTCACATGAGTTAAAAACCCCTGTAAGTACAGTAAAAGTAGCAGTAGAAGCCTTGCAGGACAGAAAAAGAAATAATGACCCTGAGAAAGTACATGAATATCTTGGAATGGCTTCTCTTGAGATCAAGCGACTGGAATTGCTCATTGATAAAGTACTGGATACTTCGACACTTGAAGGCAGGAAAGATTTTATTCAACCCGAGGAAGTAAACCTGAATTTACTCATAACAGAGGTCTTGAATTCCTTCCAGCCAAGAGTTGAATCGATGAATGCTCAGATTGAATTTGTCGCCGGCTCTGATAATATAATTGCTCATGTTGATAAGTTACATTTTCAAGGAGTTATCATAAACCTCATCGACAATAGCATAAAGTATTCAAATGGTCCGATTCGACTGAAAATTGAATTGCAGAGTTCGAACGACACGGTGATTATTAAAATACAAGACAATGGACCCGGAATTCCAAATGAGTATCTTGATAAAGTTTTTGAGAAATTTTTTAGAGTGCCTAGTGAGAACGTTCACAATGTAAAAGGTTCGGGACTCGGATTAAGTTATGCATCGATGGTGATAGAACAACATGGTGGTTCAATAAGCGTTAAGAACCTGAAGCCTGTAGGATGTATTTTTACAATAAAGCTACCGAAAAAATGAAGGTCAGGATTTTATACATAGAAGATGAGCCATTTTTGGGAAAGATCGTCAAAGAATCTCTCGAGCAGCAGGGCTATACCCTTCTGCTTGAAACAGATGGAGCCAAAGTGATTGATGCATTCAGATCATTCAAACCGGATCTTTGCGTGATGGATGTCATGCTCCCTCATGTCGACGGTTTCTCTTTGGCAAAAGGAATCAGGTCCATTGATCCTGTAGTACCTGTAATATTTCTAACGGCAAAATCTCAGACGGAAGACCTCATAAAAGGATTCGACTCCGGTGGAACTGATTATATTAAAAAGCCCTTTAGTCTTGAAGAACTAATTGCAAGAATCAATAATCAACTGAACATCACCAAAAGAAATGAAACTTCAGAATCCGAACCACTGAGCTCCATCCGGATCGGGAATTATGTCTTCCACCCTGACCTGTACCAACTCGATTTCGATGATCAGAATGTTCGGTTGTCGCATCGCGAAGCACAACTCCTCATGCAATTTTGCAAGAACCAAAATCAGGTGATCGAGAGAAAGAATCTTCTGTTGGCTATTTGGGGAGATGATTCATTTTTTAATTCCAGGACGCTTGATGTATATATTCGCAAATTGCGCGATTACTTTTCTGCTGATGATAGTATTCAAATAATCACCCTCAAGGGAAAAGGATATCATTTTCGCGTAAATTGATCTCAGGATTATTTCAGAATTATTGCTGCGTTGTAAGATTGCTTCCATATATTTGAGCAATTCTAATAAAACAAGCTATTTATTTGCACAAATTATTGCATTCATGAAGAAATTTTTAAAGATCACAGGTTTAGTATTAGTTGCACTAGCTATAATTTTCTTTTCTCTAGGACTAGTCAGTCCTAATGTTACATACACTTCAGAGATATTGATAAATAAACCTCTTGCAGAAACTTTTAGAAAGTATAACGATCCGGGTACTTTAAAACAATGGATCCCGGAAATGAAATCTTTTGAAATAGTAGAGATAAAGCCCGGCATGGTTGGAACGAAATTAAAAATGATCATAGAGAACGATGGTCAGACCATGGAGCTTAATGAAGAAGTGATCGCTTTCGAAGAAAATAAATTAGTTGGTTTAAGTTTCGATGCAGGCATGATGCATAAAACTGATATGGTTGAGTTTGTTCAAACAGAAGATGGAACACTTATAAGGGGCAACTACACCTGTACGGGATCAAATCTTTTCTACAAATCACTTTTCAGCCTGTTCAAGACACAGTTTAAATCTATTGATGAAGGCTATTTGAAAAATTTCAAAGCATTTGTTGAAAAATGACTTTATGTGATTCATCTGACTATATCCCTATAATTCATGTCAGGAATTCAAATTAAATATTCTACAGCTAAAGAGGCACTAAGTGTGATTCAAAGCAACCAGAGGGTCTTTGTTCACGGTAGTGCTGCCACGCCAACTTTTCTCATAAATGAACTCACGAAACGTGCTGCAGATTTGAAAAATGTCGAGTTGGTTTGTATCAGTGTCTTAGGAGAATTCCCACCTGCAAAGCCTGAATTAAGTTCTTCATTTTTTATTAATAGTCTTTTTGTTTCCAAACCCATAAGAACAGCAGTTAGCGAAGGTCATGCAGATTACGTCCCGGTATTCTTAAGTGAAATTCCGGACTTGTTCAGAAATGATGTATTGACTCTGGATGTTGCCATAGTGCACGTATCTACACCGGATGCTCATGGTTACTGCTCACTTGGTGTTTCTGTAGACATTGCCAGAGCAGCAGTAAATAATGCAAAGCATGTCATAGCACAGGTAAATCCCCAAATGCCAAGAACTCATGGAGATGGGATGATACATATATCCTCTTTTGATGCAATGGTAAAAGTTGATGAACCTTTGTATGAGCTTGCATACTCCGGGAAAATGAATGAGGCATCAGACGTAATAGGCAAATATATTTCAGAATTAGTTGATGATAGAAGCACCATACAAATGGGCATTGGAAGTATTCCGGATTCTGTTCTTAAATTCCCGGGATCACATAAAGACCTTGGAGTTCACACAGAAATGTTTTCGGACGGAATTATTCCTTTAATAGAAAATGGAGTGATTACCAATAAGTATAAAAATGAATACCGTGGCAGATCAGTTACAGGTTTTTGTCTTGGTTCAAGAAAGCTCTACGATTTTGTAAATGACAACCCTGCTTTTGCCTTTTTGGATATAGACTATGTTAATGAAATCTCAGTAATTCGTAAGAACCCCAAAATGCATGCGATAAATAGTTGCATTGAAATAGATCTTACCGGACAAGTTTGCTCTGACTCGATTGGTATTAAACAATATTCAGGTGTTGGTGGTCAGATGGATTTTATGCGTGGTGCAGCCCTTTCTGAAGGGGGAAAAGCAATTATAGGCATGCCGTCAAGAACCAAGGATGGTCAATCCAGGATCGTTAGCTATTTGAAAGAAGGTGCCGGCGTGGTTTCAACAAGAGCACATGTACATTATGTGGTTACTGAATATGGTTATGTAAATTTATTCGGTAAAAATTTAAGGCAAAGGGCTCATGCACTTATATCAATAGCACATCCTGACGATAGGGAAATGCTGGAAAAAGAAGCCGGTGAGCGATGGAAAAAATTCTCAGGCTAAATTAATAGTCGATCATTTCTATACTCTCATTTTGCTGGGATTTCTGGTTTCTTTTACGTTGGAACAGACTTGAATCTTGCTTTCCAAATCGATAGCTAAGCGTTAATGTAGCAACGCGGGATTCACGAGTACGTGTATAGTCTGAAGTATAGTAAGAATCAAAATGTGATATTTTGAATTTTCTTGTATCAAAAATATCGGATATATTGAAGCTAAGTGATCCTTTACCTTTCCAAAGATCTTGTTTGACACCAATATCTACACCACTCATACCTTTAAATTCACTCGTCGGCGAAATGCGGGGTGACATATAATTCGCTGTAACCTGAAGAGAGGTTGTCTTTGTCGCTTTAAGATTAAAATTTAATCTTCCATTCCATTGTCTGGATTCACTTTGCAGATCTGACTCTATATTATCAGCTTTTATTGTGTTCTGATATGCATTGATCGTTCCCATCACGCTAAAGGCTGATCTATATTCATACCTCAATATTAATTCCGCACCAATATTTTCTGAAGTATTAAAGTTTACAAATGTCAAAGTTGAGACGGCACTTGCAGTATCTAATGATCTATAACGCGATATCATATCATCAGTATGCCGGTAATATACAGTTGTAGTTAAATCTAATGGTCCGATCGGTCCTGAATAAGCCAACTCAAAAGACTGAATATACTCCGGTTTAATGTACGGATTTCCTGTCCTTAGAAAAAGTGAATCTGAATAATCAATATTGGGATTGAGTGCCCGGGTCTCAGGACGGTTTACCCTTTTACTATAACTTAGCTGCAGCTCTTCCCTTTCCGACAAATTATACCTGATAAATGCACTTGGAAAAAATGACAAATAGTCATTATTGAACTTTTTTGACACAGTGAATGATTCACCATCTGCAAGAGTTTGCTCAACTCTCAATCCGGCATTGTAATCAAATTTATTTAATTTTCCTGTATACATAGTGTATGCTCCAAGCACCTGCTCAGTATAGCTAAATTTGTCACTTTTATAAGTATTGATTAAATAAGCATCAGTTCCCTGGTCGTACGAATAAACATGTTGATCATTATCAATTTTTCTTAGTGTACTTTTAAGACCGGCCTCCAGCTTACCAAGCGTTCCGATTGGTTGTACAAGATCTGTCTGAATTATAAGTGAGGAATATTCATTTTGATTATCATCCTTCTGATAGGGAATAAATCCAATTCCGTAATTTGAATTTTGAATTTGACTTTTGTCTGATCTCTTGTTTATTGAATATCCTCCTGTTGCACTGAATTCTCTGGATGAACCTGTCCAGGATCTTTTATAATCTAAGTTAAGATCCATACCGTCGTTTTTTTCATCTTCCAATGAATTACTTTGATATTGATCAAATATTACTCCCTCATCATCCATGAAGATATACTGCTTTTGATCTGGATCGACACCCTTGCGTGTAGTTAAAGAGCCGTTGATACCTAAGGTATTATTCTTGTTCAGATAAAAATCTGCACCAATTTTTCCTGTATGATAATCGGATTCTCTTGTACTTTGTGAAAAGCTTGTATATGTATATGGATCCTTCAACGGGAAAAAATTCGACTGACTCCCCTCTCCTGTTGATGCTCGGGAATCATGTCTGAATGAGTAATTCGTATATAGGTTTACCTTTGAAGCACGATTGTTCAGTCCGATTGAGAGGTTATATTTATCATTGGTAGATATACCTGCAGAAATCGACCCGTTCATTCCCCGCATTTTTTCTTTCTTGGTCTTAATGTTGATAATGCCTGCCATTCCGCTTGCATCATATTTGGCCGAAGGGTTTGTTATAACTTCGATCTGTTCAACTGCACTTGCAGGAATCTGACTTAAAACGGCTTTCCTGTCAGAACCTAACATTCCCGATGGTTTCCCATCGATCAAAATAGTTACATTTTCACTGCCTCTCAAACTAACATTTCCATCTATGTCAACAACGACTGATGGAATGTTTTGCATCGCATCAGTAACTGTACCACCGAGGTTTACAATATTCTTGTCAAGGTTATAAACTTTTTTATCCAGAGAATTTATCAATTCCAATTTTTCCGCACTCACCTCTACTTCTTTGAGCCTTTCAGAAGATGCATTCAGTCGAATGGAACCTGCAGAAAAGCTTGGTTGCATCGGACTGAGTATAAATGGTTCCAGATTCATCGTTTCGAAACCAACAAAAGTGATCCGGAGTTTTAGTCGCCCCATAGGGAGTTCTGAGATAGTAAATCGACCTTTCTCATCAGATAAAGCCCCGCCCACGATCGTGGAGTCTCTAACTGAGATCACCGCAACAGATGCATAACTGACCGGGTGAGATCCGATTGCATCTACCAACAACCCTGAAACAGATCCGATTTTAGGTAAATTCTTGCGAAGAGAATCCGGGACATTTCCCATCCGGTTTCCCTGTCGGTCTTGGCCGAATGAATTGATATTGAGCAATATGCCAATAAGCAGGATAATTCTGAATTTGTGCATAATCAGGATTTTCTTGGGAAATGATGTTGGTCATCAATGCAGTTTCATCGATGATCCTGTAAAGCTAAGAAATGCCAGACTTTGGAGACAACTGAGCCCGCTAAAAGTTTAAGTTCAGCTCAAAAAAAGAATTATGTCAGGCATTAATCACTACAATTGGTCAGAACTGCAATTCTACAAAGATGTATCTTTACCACGATGATACCATTGGCTGAGAGACTTCGTCCGACTGATCTGGACCACTACATTGGACAAGAACATCTTGTCGGACCAGGGGCTATTCTGCGCAAAGCTATAGAACAGAACGCAATTCCTTCCATCATACTGTGGGGTCCGCCAGGTGTAGGTAAAACTACATTAGCGGGGATAATTGCCAAATCGTTGAAAAGGCCATTCTATGTTCTTAGTGCCGTGAGTTCAGGCGTAAAAGATGTCCGTGATGTCATTGACCGGGCCAGGCAATATTCAGGAGAATTAAAGGAAGTTCCCGGTAGTCCTATCTTATTTATTGATGAAATTCACCGCTTCAGCAAAAGTCAGCAGGATTCACTGTTAAGTGCTGTAGAACGAGGTATTGTCACACTGATAGGTGCAACTACCGAGAATCCGTCATTCGAAGTGATCTCACCACTTCTTTCGAGATGTCAGGTTTATGTTTTAAAGGAATTGTCGAAAGATAATCTACTAAAATTAATTGATCAGGCTATTAAGGTTGATGAAGTTCTTAAACGCAAAAAAATCGTTTTGGCAGAGACCGATTCATTGCTTCGGCTCTCAGGTGGTGATGCGAGAAAACTACTTAATCTCTTTGAACTTGTAGTTACATCAAATACCAAGGATGGCATTTCTACAGTTGATAACAGTTCTGTTCAGGAGATAGCACAGGAAAAAACTGCGCTATACGATAAAGGTGGAGAACAACATTATGACATCATCAGTGCATTCATTAAGTCGATGCGGGGATCTGATCCGAATGCGGCTGTTTATTGGCTTGCCAGAATGATAAAAGGTGGCGAAGATCCTTTGTTCATAGCAAGAAGAATGCTGATTCTGGCATCAGAAGATATAGGTAATGCTAATCCAACAGCCCTTGTAATCGCCAATGCGTGTTTCGAAGCTTGTCAAAAGACAGGCTATCCGGAATGCAGAATAATTTTATCACAAACGGCTGTGTATCTTGCCTGCACAGTAAAAAGCAATGCAAGCTATTTGGCAATCGATGATGCATTGGCACTGGTTGATAAGACAGGAGATCTCACTGTACCACTACATATACGAAATGCACCGACGAAACTAATGAAAGAATTAGGCTATGGAAGGGATTATAATTACGATCATTCGAATGAAGGTAATTTTGCGGGTCAGGATTTTCTTCCAAAAGAAATTAAGGGAACTGTACTTTATCATCCGGGAGTTAATACACGTGAAAATGATGTTAGAGAGTATCTTCGGAAATTGTGGAAAGAAAAATACCAATATTAGTTATTCTTAGTAAATTATTGCAAAATTTGTCGATAGCATCTATTCCTGTTGAACATTGCTTAAATTAAAATTAAATTTGATACTTCAGGTATTTCCCAAAAATGAAAAATCACATCGCAAAAATATTGACGCTTTTTATCTTTCTTAATACGGCTTGTAAGAAGATCAATGATAACCCACAATGGGATATTGAAGTGCTGGGACCTGTGCTGTTTGCAACACTGACTCTTGATGAATTGTTGGCCGATACATTAAGACAAAATAATGCAGATGGTACTGTTAGCATTTTAGCCGAACATTCATTCTATGATTTCAATATTGATTCAATCTATAATATTCCTGATACTACAATTGACAATGTCGTAGTATGGCCAATTTTTTCTACATCAATTACTGCCGGTACCCCATTTTATTCTACAGATAATAAGATTGCTCTTGGAGTGGGTGCTGTTAAACTCACCAAGGCCTTAATGCAAAAGGGAAATATTCAAATACAGCTAAAAAATACTTTACCGGTAAAAGTCATTTATACTTATAGCATTCCTAAGGCAAAAAAGGCAGGAGTAGTATTCAGTTTTGTTCAGGAAGTTCAGGCTGCCGATGCCAACGGACCCGGTATTTATTCCGGAAGCTACGATCTTGCGGGGTATGAACTGGATCTTACAGGTGTCAATGGAAACTTATTTAATACCATCTCATACAATGTCGAAGCTCAGTCAGATCCCTCGGGAAATGCATTCACCATCAATCTAAACGATACAGTCATAAATCTGAAATCTGAGCTTAGCGATCTTGAACCTGTGTATGTTAAAGGATACCTTGGTCAAAATTCAATTGCAGAGAACTCTTTTAGCACCACCGGACTGGCCAGATTTATTGAAGATGGTTTTATCCAACTTGATAGTGTTACGATGGATATTACCCTGAAGAATTTTATTGGAGCTGATGCACAATTTTTCTTTAGATCACTCGGTGCTTACAATTCACGCACAAACACATCTGTTAGCCTCAGTGCACCATCATTTCTTAACAGGTCACTGAATGTTAACAGAGCTCGTGAAAGCGGCCCGGTATCTTCTCCTGTCATCAGCTCCAATCATTTATACCATTTAGATAATACAAACAGTAACTTAAGATCTTTCGTAGAGAATCTTCCTGAACGTATTGTCTATAATGCAGACCTTACACTGAATCCGCTCGGAAATATTTCTTTCTACAATGATTTTCTTTATAGCGACAAACTTGTCGATGCTAAACTGAGTTTAAAAATGCCTTTTCGATTTGCAGCCAATAACCTTACGCTCGTGGATACTCAAAATGTTTCTTTAGATGCCTTAACAGACCTTGACCCAATCGGGCCTTTAACCTTAACTCTTATTGCTAAAAATGGCTTCCCCGTTAATTTTAATATTCATTTATATATACTTGATGAGAACAAAATCTTGAAGGACTCAATTTTGATACCGGGATTCATTCGAAGTGCAAATGTCAATCAGCAATACGATGTTATCTCATCAACAACAACTAAATTTGAGATCCCTATTGATGAGAATCGTAAAGAGAATTTTCGAACCGGAAAGTATATCGCAATACGAACCATTTTTAACACACCGGATTATGCACAACTCATACAACTAAGATCAGATCATAAGCTTGACCTGAAGTTGATAGCTAACGGAACCTATTATATACGTTGATCTGTGAAAAAACTATTTTTGATTATTTTCTCCTTCTTCATCACTAGTCCTTCCATGGCCTTGTATTCTGTTACTGAACTATTCAGCATTGGTTCCGGATTTAAGTATGTCTATAAAATTGATGCTGATTACTCATATAGTTCAGATGCAATAACCGGACGGCTTGCAAAGGAATATTTCAGGAAAGGTTTTATTAATAATTCTATGAAAGATGAGGTTAGTAAAAATCTCTCTACCATTAATAAATTTTCAGGTGAGTTTAATTCGAGTATTACCATTGGACAGAACCTTGATACTATATTCGGGTTATTGAAAGGAAGTTCATTCATAAGGCTTAGTAACAGATCTTTTATTCACTCAAACTTTACTAAAGACCTCTTCGAACTCTATTTTAGGGGAAATAAAAATTATGCGGATAAGGTTGCAGAACTAGGGCCTTTTCAACTTAAATCATATACTTATCAGCAGTTCAGCTATGGCATTGAAAGGCACCATCAAAAAAACAAGAAAAGCTATTTTTGGTCGGCAGCATTTTCTGTAAATATCGGACAAAAATATTCCAGCTACGATTCTCCGGCTTCTACACTGTATACTGCGTCTGATGGTTCCTACCTTGATGTAGATCTGGATCTGCTTATTCGTACAAGTGATTCTGCTCAAAGCAGTCTTGGTTCATTTAATGGCTACGGATTTTCCGGATCAGGAATGCTGGTAATAAAAGATGAAGATCAAAATGCATGGGCATTTTCTGCCGATAATTTTGGTTATATACGATGGACGAAGGAAAGTGCACAGATTCCTGTTGACAGTGTTTTTCGTTTTGAAGGAATTGATGCTACTGACATTTTCGATTTCAGCGATACTATTCGAAAGGAAATAACAAGTGATAGTGCATATATTCAATCGTTTGTTACTGATCGGCGAAAAAAAGCATTCAATGATATGCTGCCATTGCACTTATCTGCCTCTTACTCGGCGCAAGTCATGCCCGGAAAATTAGTTTTAATGATCGGTGCTGAACAAATATTATTTTCAGGAGCCGGATTAAGAGGTTATAGCCGACTGAAGTACAATTTCAAGAGGAAGCATCAACTCGCATTAACAGCAAGCTATGGCGGCTATACATTCTGGAATCTGGGAATTGCATATAATGCACAGCTAGGTAGATCATGGGTTTTTGGAACCGGTACTGACTACCTCAGTGCAATGTTGAATAGTAGAAAAGGACTTGCATCAGGTGCTTTTGTAACTTTGGAGAAATATTTCTAATTAATAATGAAAATAGTATAGTAGATGATTGATCAAATTCCATATATCAAAAATACAAGTTCAGGTAATTTTTTCCTGCTTGCAGGTCCATGTGTTGTAGAAAGCGAAGAAATGACAATGGGCATAGCAACAAGAATCAAAGAGATAACTGAACGATTAAAAATACCCTTTGTATTTAAAGCTAGTTATCGTAAGGCAAACAGAACCAGAGTCGATTCATTTACAGGAATTGGTGATGAAAAGGCATTAAAGATTCTTCACAAAGTAAGGTCAGAATTAGAACTACCCATTGTTACCGATATACACGAAAGCTATGAAGCAAAGCTTGCAGCCGAATTTGTCGATGTACTGCAAATACCTGCTTTCTTGTGCCGGCAAACAGAGTTGTTGCTTGCCGCGGCTGCCACTGGGAAAACTGTGAATGTAAAAAAGGGGCAGTTTCTGAATGCAGAATCAATGAAGTTCGCTGCGGATAAGATACGAAATGCAGGAAACCCTCATGTCATGTTAACTGAACGAGGAACCATGCTCGGATATCAGGATCTTGTTGTTGATTTTCGTGGAATTCCCGTGATGAAATCTTTTAATGTTCCGGTAGTATTGGATATCACACATTCATTACAACAGCCAAATCAAAGTAGCGGCGTTACGGGAGGAAAACCTGAACTTATTGAACTCATTGCCAAAGCCGGAATTGCATCAGGTGTAGATGGTATCTTCATTGAGACACATCCTGATCCGAAAAATGCTTTGTCAGACGGCGCAAACATGCTCGATCTTTCAAAACTGGAAGAGCTGTTAGTCAAGCTGATAAAAGTCAGACAATCTGTTCTATGAAACGTCTAAGAATTTGGATCAGTTTAAAGAAACAATCCTAAATTCAGTCCTCCTGTTTTTTGTCCGGCCTTCTTCTGTAGCATTGTCTGCAATCGGCATAGAATCTCCATATCCTTTTGATTGAATTCTGTCAGTTGCAATACCATTTGAACTAAGGTATTCTAAAACTGCATTTGCCCGTTTTTCACTTAACTGCTGATTATATGTTTTGCTTCCTATATTATCCGTATGACCGGAAATTTCAATTTTCATTTTTGGGTTCTTTCCAAGAAATGAAATAAGTTTCCCCAACTCAGTTCTAGACTCCTTCTTTAAATCGAATTTATCAAACTCAAAGAAGATATTGTTAAGCACAACACTCTCCCCAATTTTGATTGGCTTCAAAGCTACATCCTTATGATACGGATCTTTGGAAGTTGCAACATTCTTCAACTCAAAATTCTCACTGTAAAAAAGATAACCATCCTTACTCACATTTAAAGCATAGCTTTTACCTATTGGTAGGCAAACCAGGAACTCACCATTGCCAACATTTGAAGTTGAACTTACAACCGTTTTATTCGTCTCAAGATCTATCAACTCGAATGATGCTGACAGCGGTCGCTTGGTTTCTGCATCAAACACTTTACCCTTCATATAGGACACCGGCCTCGGACGCATTTTCTCCGGAAGTTCGAATTGATAGAGATCAAGACCCCCAAATCCATCAGGACGATTAGACGCAAAATATGCTATGTCACCGGATGGACTCACCAACAAAGAATTCTCATCAACGCCTGTATTGATAGGATAACCCAGATTAATTGGTTCCTCCCATTCTCCTGTTGCAGATCGTTTACTCATGAAAATATCTAGTCCGCCCAAACCGGGATGACCATCCGATGAAAAATATAAGGTTTGATCATCCGGATGAATGAACACAGACATTTCATCTCCACTTGTATTTATTTTATCCGAAACAGAAACAGGTTCACTCCAATCTGATTTATCACCAATGCTTGTCACCAGAATATCCCTTTGTGTGCGGCCATCACTCCCTTTAATAGCCCGGACAAAATAAAGGGTTCTTCCATCCGAAGAAAATGAAGGCTGACTTTCCCATACACCTGTATTAATAGGCAGTTCAAGATTGCGGGGTGCATTAAATTTATCCCCAATTTTTTTGGCTATAAAGAGATCACAACTTCCCTTAGTTTTACGTGCTCCGTAACTTTCCATCATCTCCTCACATGCAGTAAAAAAAAGATACTGGCCGTCTGCAGACAATGAAGGTGCACCTTCATTTCCGTTTGTATTTATTTCTTCCAATGGCCGTGCCAAGTTCCATTCTTTTCCCTGCATTGTACTGACATAAAAATCTTCCTGCATATTAGATCGTATTGATGTCAGACCTTTTCCTCTTCGTGTAAATAAAAAAGTTTTACCATCTGCCGTGATTGCAGGGAAATACTCCTCGAAAGACGAATTTATCTTGTCACCCATATTGATCGGGTTAAAAGGAACAGGATTTTTTACTGCTTGTTCGGCAAAGAATGAATTACGAATCATCTTTTTTGCATTACCCGATAATACGGGACTTATCTTAGGTATGCTTACATATTTCTCATAGTTCGCCCGTGCACTTGAATAATCTCCACTTTTAAATTGAGCCTGAGCCAGTGAATAGTAATTGTTTGGGAAAAAATCAGGATTCAATTTTATTGCTTCCTGATATGCAGGAATAGCTTTATCGTATTCTAACATATCGCTATAAATATTCGCACGAAGCATATAAGCCTCAATGAATTTATCATCGGCTTCTAAAGCAGTTGCAATATATTCCAGTGCTTTTTCATTCAATCTTTCGTCATACATCCTTAATGCCAGATCAAATGCACGAACTGCTTTAGGCACAGTGCTTGTATAAGTCTTCTGAGCATTAGAGTTTGTAGAGATTATTAGCAATAAAAGGCTAAACAGAACAGAAAAAACAGATCTTTTCATGGGCTTGATAGTGAAATACAAATATACTGCCATTGTCTGACAGTCATCCCGTTCATCATATCAATCAGCAATAGTTTTCAACGACGAACTACATTATTTAATTATATAGTTTTAAAAATAACTACATCCTAAGGAATCTGCATTACCTTATGAGTCTGTAATGATATTTGCCATTGAGGGTTTGTCTTCACAAAGTCAATTATTCCGGGTAATACACGATGTTGAACTGAATATTCCGGTTGCAGGAACAATTTACAATCCTTGCTGACTGATTGGGACTGTTCGAGAGCCCAGTCAAAATCACTTTGGTTGAAAACAATAATTTTTAATTCATTTGCTTTCAAAAGCTCAGTCTTGAGTGGAGCTTTAAATTTCTTTGGCGAAACACAGATCCAATCCCATTCACCTGTAATCTTGTAGGCACCGGAAGTTTCAATAAACAACTCCGTATTCAAGGTTTTGAACGCATCGGTAAATGGTTTCAGGTCATACATTGCCGGTTCGCCGCCGGTAAGGACAAGTCTCTTTGCTCCTGCATTTGAAACCAGGTCAATGAAAGATTCAACACTATGCATCGGATGCTTTGAGGCATCCCAGGAGTCTTTCACATCACACCATACACAACCAACATCACATCCACCAAGGCGCAGGAAGTATGCAGCTTTGCCTGTATTATAACCTTCCCCCTGAATGGTGTAGTAATGCTCCATCAGCGGATATTCATGTATGGAATTATTTTTATTCATGGTTGGCAGCCCGGAGTGTATTCTTTAGCAATCCAATAATCGTCATTAAGCCAACACCACCGGGGACAGGACTGATATACGAACATTTTGGCGATACTTCTTCAAAGGCGACATCTCCGACAATTTTATAGCCGCTTTTTGTTTGATCTGATTTTATTCTGGTTATACCAACATCAATCACTACCGCACCTTCTTTCACCATATTTGCTTTTACAAATTCCGGCTTGCCCAATGCAGCTACGATGATATCTGCCGATCTGAGCATTTCGTCAAGATTTCTCGTTTTACTATGACATAAGCTGACTGTGCAATTTCCCGGGTAAGTATTCCGCGAAAGCAGAATACTCATCGGCATTCCAACTATGTTACTTCTTCCCAAAACAACACAATGCTTCCCGGCTGTTTCGATTTTGAAATGTTCAATCATTAAAAGAATTCCGTATGGCGTAGCCGGCAAATAAGCAGGTAAATTTTGAACCATTCTGCCAAGATTTAAAGGGTGAAATCCGTCAACATCCTTCAAGGGGGAAATTGTTTCGGTTACCCTCTGCACATTAATATGATCAGGTAAAGGAAGTTGAACTATTAGGCCATCAATCTCAGTGTCATTATTAATTTCAATGATCTTATTGAGTAGTTCCTTTTCAGATACGTCTGTATCAAACCTGATCAGGCTTGACTTAAAACCCACTTCTGCACAGTTCTTAACTTTACTCGCTACATAGGTTTCTGAAGCACCATTATTACCAACAAGGATCGCACACAAATGCGGGCTTCGTTTTCCGTTTTGATGACGGATTGCAACTTCGTTAGCAAGTTTCTTCTTGATAGCAGCAGAAGTTATTTTCCCGTCCAAAAGGATCATAAATATTGTTGATTAAGATTTTTATCTTCTCATGCCCGGCATGTTCCGCATCATTTTGGCTGCCTGGTCCTTATTTGACATCAAACGCATCATCTTACGCATTTCATCAAACTGTTTAAGCAATTTATTCACCTCCTGAACTGAAGTACCACTGCCTTTAGCTATTCTTAGTCTGCGATTGCCACTTATAATTGATGGGTTATCTCGCTCCGACATGGTCATGGACCTAATGATGGCTTCGATATGTTTGAACGAATCGTTGCTGATATCGATATCACGGACAGCTTTGCCCATTCCGGGGATCATCCCAAGAAGATCCTTCATATTCCCCATCTTTTTTATCTGCTGGATCTGTGCAAGGAAATCATCAAAACCAAATTGGTTCTTAGCAATTTTTTTATGAAGCTTTGCAGCCTCTGCTTCATCAAATTGTTCCTGAGCTTTCTCAACGAGGGAAACTATATCACCCATACCGAGAATGCGGTCAGCCATCCTGTTTGGATAAAAAACATCAAGCGCATCAAGCTTTTCTCCTGTACCGACAAATTTTATCGGCTTATTAACGACAGCCTTGATAGAAAGAGCAGCTCCACCTCTGGTATCACCGTCTAACTTGGTAAGTACAACACCATCAAAGTCTAAACGTTCATTGAAAGCCTTAGCCGTATTTACTGCATCCTGTCCTGTCATGGCATCAACCACAAACAAAATTTCATCAGGCTTTACGGCAGACTTAATAGCCGCAATTTCATTCATCATCTCTTCGTCAATTGCCAGTCGGCCGGCAGTGTCGATGATTACAACAGAATGATGCTGTTCTTTGGCAAAAGCAATTGCTTTTTTTGCAATCTCAACCGGATTGGTATTTCCCGGCTCTGCATAAACCGGTATACCCAACTGATCACCTAAAACTTTCAATTGATCTATGGCAGCAGGACGATATACGTCGCATGCAACCAGCAATGGATTCTTCTGCTTCTTCGACTTTAAAAATCCGGCCAGCTTACCGCTTAAGGTCGTCTTACCTGAACCTTGCAATCCGGACATCAGTATCACAGATGGATTTGACTTCAGGTTTACCTCCACCTTCTCTCCACCCATTAGCTCTGTCAATTGAGCATGGGCAATTTTGATCATCAACTGTCCCGGAGATACTGCCGTCAACACATTCTGACCTAAAGCTTTTACTTTTACTTCATCGGTAAATTGCTTAGCTACTTTGTAATTAACGTCGGCATCCAACAATGCCTTTCGAACTTCTTTGAGAGTTTCCGCGACATTAATCTCAGTGATCTTTCCTTCACCTTTAAGAACTTTAAATGCACGTTCGAGTTTATCACTCAGGTTTTCAAACATGATTTCTTAATTATTAATCTTAAAATTTCTGCAAAATTAGCAAAATCAGTCTATAAATAAGACTTAGAGTGCAATTTGAAGCCCGTCAAAAGCACATTCTACGCCTTGTGGTAAGATTTTATTGACTTCAACATGTTTTCCCATTTGATGGCTGAGGTGAGTCAGCCATGCTTTCTCAGGTTTAAGCTCCTCGATCAAAGCCAGAGCTTCGTCAAGGGTAAAATGAGAAGGATGCTTTTCTCTTCTTAATGCATTCAGGACAAGGTACTTTGATCCTTTGATCTTTTCTTTTTCTGCTTCACTGATATAGTTAGCATCAGTGATATAGGTAAACTCATTGAACCTGAATCCAAAAACTGACATATGCATATGCTTCACCTCAATTGGAACAATATTAAAATCACCCAGCATGAAGGGCTTATTTTCTATAGTCCTGAGCTTAAGTCTCGGAATACCGGGATATGTCTCCCCGGAAAAAACATAAAAGAATTCACGTTTTAAAGCATCCTGAACTCTTACTGTGGCAAATATATCCATCTCTTTGCCACTTAGATAGTTATACGCTCTTACATCGTCAAGACCTGCTATGTGATCTTTATGTTCATGGGTAAAAAGAACAGCATCAAGTTTTTTAACACCCATTCTTAACATTTGCTGGCGGAAGTCCGGTCCGGCGTCAACAACCAGACTCGTGGTTTCACTTTCAACCAAAATACTGCTTCGCAGCCTCTTATCCCTAAGATCTTCTGATTTGCAAACACTACATTCGCAACCGATCATAGGAACACCTTGTGAAGTTCCGGTTCCGAGAAAGGTGATAACCATAGAGTAGTTTATGCCGATTGATCAGAATTTATATTGCTGCTGATCACGGTTGTCTTTACTTCTTCCAGAAATTCCAGATATTTTTCATCCATTGCTGAGGTATCCAGTTCAAGTTTTTGGATGGCATCAACAAGAAAACCAACTTTGGTTTCTACTGGTGAAAATTTGTTCAGGACGATGAGTTTTGAATGCTCAACAATACAACTGCCGGATTTAAAATTACCTTTTTCGGTTCGAACTTTATAACCTCCTAAAATGAGGAGCTCTTCCAATTTATCCAGCGTGCTTTGGGTGAGTTTAATCATGGTTTTGCAAATATACTGATTCCTCTCTTTTTATGACGATTTCAATTTCTTTTCGTTCATGAAAACGAAATTTATTGTTTCCTTTGCGATTCTTTGTATTTATTGAAAATCCAATCACGTGAAAGTTGCAGTTCTAAAAGAAACTAAAGAAAAGGAATGCCGGGTGGCATTATCGCCTGATGTTGTCGAAAGCCTCGTCAAGCAAGGGTTTGAATGTATTGTTCAAAAGGGAGCGGGTCTACTCTCCTATTTTGATGATGAGAAATTCATTCAGGCAGGAGCGCAGATAATTGAGGATGCCAACCAAATATATTCTTTAGCTGATGTAGTTCTAAAGGTGAATGCACCATCTGTAGCGGAGATTGGCCTGATGAAAAAAGGAGCTGTACTCATATCTTTAATGTATGCAGCTACAAATCCTGACCTCGTTAAAGCTTGTGCAAGTCAGGGAATCTCTGCATTTTCCATGGATGCAATTCCTAGAATTTCCAGGGCTCAGAAGATGGATGTATTAAGCTCGCAGGCAAATCTTGCCGGCTATAAAGCAGTTATCATAGGTGCGGCAGCACTAGGTAAAATTTTCCCGATGCTTATGACTGCGGCAGGAACAATCAAGCCTTCAAAGGTTGTTATAATGGGTGCCGGTGTTGCAGGTCTGCAGGCTATTGCTACGGCAAAACGACTTGGCGCTATAGTTGAAGTTTCTGACATAAGACCGGAAACAAAAGAGCAGGTTGAATCTTTAGGCGGAAAATTTATTGAGTTGAAAAATGACGATTCTGTAAAGCTCGAAGGAGGCTATGTTAAAAATGTCAGTGAGGAATTTTTAAAAGCACAACAGGAACTTGTAGGAAGGCATATAAAGGAAGCAGATCTTGTGATCACAACAGCATTGATCCCCGGCAGGAAGGCTCCTGTCTTAGTCACAGAGGATATGGTAAAAAAGATGCGAATGGGATCAGTTATTGTTGATATGGCCGTTGAACAGGGTGGAAATTGTGTACTGAGTGAAAATAACAAAACAGTAAATAAACACGGCGTCATAATCATTGGAGAGTCAAATCTTCCAAGTTTGTTGCCACTGAATGCAAGTGAACTCTATGCCAAAAATATCTCAGTGTTTCTTACTCATCTTGCAGATAAAGATGGTTTCAAATGGGAACTTGATGAAGAAATTACAAAAGGATCATTGATAGTTCACAATGGCTCAGTATTAATTGCGTAAAATTTTCGATTTAACTTTTTTATAATGATCAAAATGAAAAACGTACACTTGTCAGTCTGGACTGAGAATTTCACCCAGAGTATTGAGGCTGCCTCTATGTCAAAAGGCAATCATCACGAAGAAAAATTCCTGTTCAAAAAGCTTCAGGAATCTGTGGCAGCAATGAAAAAGATTTGTAAAAAGCTTCAGGAAGCTGATGACCCGACTAACTTCTACAATAATCTGTGTATTTATATTCAGGAAGCTAAGAATTGTATGTACTGGTACGAACGCAGTTTGGATTATGAGATCGTAAATCTTAGCAACTCGCAGCTCATTCTTTCACAAGGGAATAGCATGATCAACGTACTTGAAGCCACATTAAGAGTAATAAAATATCAATACACAATCAATTAAAAACACATGCAAAATTTGATCACGTTTATTGGCGAGAATATGTCGATGATTTACATCGTCATCCTTTCCATCTTTGTCGGTGTGGAGGTCATCGGTAAGGTACCTTCTGTTCTACACACCCCTTTAATGTCCGGAGCGAATGCCATTCATGGTGTGGTTATCATTGGATCGATCATCGTTATGCTGAACACCGAAGCCGACAACATTTTGCTTCTTTCACTGGGTTTCATTGCCGTGGTTCTCGGAACGCTAAATGTGGTTGGAGGTTTTGTTGTCACAGACAGAATGCTCGAAATGTTCAAAAAGAAACCAAAGAAATCTTAATATCAACTAACGAATCCGGAAATACAGTACTAAAAAATGAATCAATACATTTTAGAAATAATATACCTGATCGCATCTGTAACTTTTGTTGTGGGACTTAAGATGCTTAGTGAGCCGCAAAGTGCTCGCAAAGGAAATCTTTGGGCTGCATTTGGAATGACACTGGCAATTGCAGGTACAATCTTTTTATACGAGTCCAAAGACCCTGATACTCACACCTCTCGGGAGAGTATCAAGCTTGCATTTATTTTTGCCGGTATCGGTTTGGGAACGATCATTGGTTGGGCTACGGCTAAAAAAGTTAAAATGACGGCAATGCCGGAACTTGTTTCTTTATTTAACGGTATGGGTGGAGCCTGTGCAGCATTAATTTCATTACTTGAGTTCCATCATAATGTCGGACATCCTGAAAGAATAGCAGTGATCATGGCAGGGATGATCATTGGAAGTGTTTCATTCTCCGGTTCTAATATCACCTTCATGATACTTAATGGGACTCTGAGTAAGTCATATCGGATGCCTAACTATAATATCATCAACACTATTCTTATGTTGGTGACTATCGCTGCCGGAATTTATCTCACCGTTAGTGGAACAGATAGTATGATACTGCTTTTATTGGTATTCCTGCTTGCATTAGTCTACGGAATTTCATTTGTTGTCCCTATCGGAGGAGCTGACATGCCGGTAGTGATCTCTCTGCTCAATTCATTCACCGGACTGGCAGCTGCCTTTGGTGGTTTCCTCTATGGTAATCAGGTAATGCTGACAGGAGGAATTCTGGTTGGATCGGCAGGAACTTTACTTACCGTTGCCATGTGCCGTGCAATGAATAGGCCACTGTACAGTGTGATCTTCGGAGCATTTGGAGAATCAACTGCGACGGCTTCCGGCGGACAAGCTACGGGTAGCATCAAGGATATCAGTATTACAGATGTTGCCGTTCTCATGAATTATTCAAAGAAAGTGGTTATCGTTCCCGGATATGGATTGGCTGTAGCACAGGCTCAACACGTAATACACGAACTGGAAGAGCTTTTGGAAGAGCGTGGTGTAGAAGTTAAATATGCTATTCATCCTGTTGCCGGAAGGATGCCAGGCCATATGAATGTACTCCTTGCTGAAAGTAACGTGGATTATGGGAAACTGGCAGAGATGGATGACATCAACCCTGAGTTTGCTACCACAGATGTTGTTCTTGTCGTTGGAGCAAATGATGTCGTAAACCCCGCAGCCAAAACTGACCCCTCTTCTCCTATCTATGGAATGCCGATTCTGGACGTTGAAAATGCCAAACACATTATTGTCAACAAAAGAAGTATGAATGCCGGATATGCTGGAATAGAAAACAACCTGTTCTATAACCCAAAAAATAACATGCTATTCGGAGATGCTAAAGAAGTTCTTACCAAATTAGTTGCTGAATTGAAGACCATGTAATTCAACTCCAGTTTTATCTCATCAATTGATTTGTAATTTCATTACCTTCGCAGCAAATAAAACCAATAATTATGTCTAACAGAACATTTACGATGATCAAACCTGATGCAGTTGGGAACAATCACATCGGTCCGATACTCGCAAAAATTAATGAAGCAGGATTCCGAATTGTTGCCATGAAGTACACTCGTCTTAGCCCAGCTCAGGCAGGTAATTTCTATGAGGTACACAAGGCACGTCCTTTTTACAATGACCTTGTGAACTATATGTCTTCAGGACCAATAGTTGCAGTGATCCTTGAAAAAGAAAATGCCGTTGAAGATTTCAGAACGCTAATCGGTGCAACAGACCCGGCAAAAGCTGCTCCGGGAACAATTCGAAATTTATTTGCTAAGTCAATCGAAGCAAATGCAGTTCATGGAAGTGATAGTGATGAAAATGCTGCTATCGAGGGTAACTTTTTCTTTTCTCAAACTGAAAGATTTTAAAATACTCTTTGGAATATCAGTCAAGAGCCTGAAGCCGGAAATAGCTTGCAGGCTTTTTTTATCTGAAAACAACTTCATCAATAACAACCTTTCCAACAGCCTGATTGAGAAGTTCAAGAATCTTGTCTCTTGCCTGAAAAAGCTCCTGTCGTAAAGAAGCAGAACTCAAACTCACGTAAAGTTTTTTATCCCTGATGATTAACTCTGTCGTCCGATTAGCAACCGCTTTACCCATGATCTCTTCCCAGGAATTTACGAGCCTTACCTGCCCCATTTTTTCTTCGAGGTGATAAGTCTTCAGCAGTTCGTCGACCGCAGATTTAATTGGACGATCATTGTTTTTTTTCATTTCAAAATCGATCTGTCATCACACTTTTACTGAGTCAATCCTTGTCACCTGAGAATTCTTCACGTGGTATATCGGGAGTTCAATTCCCATCTCATCAAAAATAATTTTCAATCTGTCAATATGTGAATCTGTAATTATCAACTGACCAAAGCCATTTTGAGTAACTAGCTCCATAAGTCTAGTAACTCTATTTTGGTCAAGCTTGTCAAAGATATCATCCAAAAGCAATATAGGTGCCGCTCCTTTTACTTGTGCCATAAAATTAAACTGTGCAAGTTTCAAAGCGATTAAAAATGATTTTTGTTGCCCCTGTGAAGCATATCTTCTGACCGGAACATCATTAATCAAAAATACCAGGTCATCCTTATGCACACCCACACTGGTATATTGGATCACCTTGTCCTTATCTCTTGCCGCCATCAAGGTTTCATCAAAAATGCCCGTACTTAAATGTGAATCATACCTTATGCTTATTGCCTCCTTATGACCTGAAATCGTTGCATAGAGTTCACTGAAAATAGGCACTAGCTTCTCAATAAACTCCGCCCTGACTTTGTGGATCCTTTCAGCAAGGGGGACCATTTGATCATCCCATACGGACAATACATCAAAATCAAATTTTCTACTGATTGCTGCTTGCTTCAAGTAGGCATTTCTCTGGGAAAGTACCCGGTTATAATTGATCAGATTTTCGAGGTAATTACTGTCATATTGCGAAACGATGCTGTCTAAAAACTTTCGTCTTTCTTCACTCCCTTCCGTGATCAAAACCGTGTCGGTCGGCGAGATCATCACAACCGGTAATAATCCTATATGATCTGCCAGACGATCGTACTCTTTTTGATTTCTCCTGAATACTTTCTTTTGACTGCGTTTCAATCCACATGAAATATTCTCTTCATGACTCTCAATTTCAAAGAGTCCCTGAACTACAAAAAAATCCTCTCCAAATCTTATGTTTTGAGTATCAACCGGGTTAAAGTAACTTTTACACATAGAAAGGTAATGTACAGCATCTAACAGATTGGTTTTCCCTTCTCCATTACCACCCAGCAAGGCGTTAACGCCCGGCTCAAAATTTAAGCTTAGCTCAGCATAGTTCTTGAAATTCAGCAGGTTGATTTTCTTGATAAACATATCAGTAGCGAAGTTACGCAGGAAGAATCAATTCCCCTCAGGAAGATCCAATTTATGGTAAAGGAATTTAGGCAAATTAACCGTATTGTGTGAATAACTCAACATAAAACTGGGTGAAATCCCTTGTCAATACCTATCTTTGGGAAAGCAATCCTTTTTCGAGAACAAAATCCACTATGGAAGAAGAAGAAGAATTCCTCAGCCCCCGGGACGAGAATAATCACATAAGGAATTCCATCGAACGGTACGAAGAAATGATCCGCAACAAAGATGCTTACTTCTTTGATGTAGATGCCTTTCTTAATATTATCGATTACTACATAGAGAAAAATGATCCCGTAAAGGCTTTGCAGGTTGTAGAATATGCACAATCACAACATCCGGGATCTGTTGAATTCTTATTACGTGAAGCGCAACTCCTTGCAATGGTTGACAGATTTACCGATGCACTTCACATTCTTGATATAGCTGAAGAAATTACTCCTGCCGATGCAGATATTTTCATGATCAGGGGAAGTATTTATTCACAACTGCAAAAATTTGAACTGGCCATTGATAATTTTAATAAGGCAATACCGCTGGCTGATGAGCTGGATATGTTATATCTTAACCTTGCCTATGTTTACGAAAGCTGGGGTGATTATAACAAGGCCATCGAATACCTTATGTTAAGCCTGGAAGCCAATCCTTCAAATGAAATCGGTCTCTACGAGTTGGCATTCTGTTTTGAATTTACTGAGAGGTATGATGACAGTATAGATTTTTATAAGAAATTTATTGACAGACAACCATACTCCTATGCTGCATGGTATAATCTGGGTAATGTCTATAATCGAATGAACAGACATGAAGATGCATTGGATGCATATGATTACTGTCTTGTTATTAAAGATGATTTTTCTTCAGCATATTTCAATAAAGGTAATACCCTTGCTAACCTTCTTAAATTCAGTGAGGCTATCGAATGTTATAAAAAAACCTTTGAGTTCGAAGCTCCTGACGCCTTAACATACTATAATATTGCTGAGTGCTACGAGCAAATGGAGGATTATCATCGCGCCCGTGACTATTATAAAAAAGCAACTAAACTTGACCCGGCCCTCTCAGAGGCATGGTTGGGGATTGGAATAACTCTCCAATCTGAGGAACGTTGGTTTGAGGCAACGCACTATTTAAGAAAGGCCATTGAGATCGATGATGAAAATGCAGAATACTGGTTTGCATTAGGTGATGCCGAATACCACTTGAATAATTTTGTCGCTGCTGAAACTGCCTACAGTAAGGTAATTCAAAAGGAACCTGACAATCATGATATCTGGCTTGAATATTCCCATCTCTTAATGGTTGATAATCGTGCCGATGAGGCACTGCAATTGATCAACGACGGACTCGTCTTTCACCCAAATGATGCTGAGCTTTTGTACCGCCTCGCATGTTATCACTATAGCATAAATCATATTCAGGAAGCTTATCGGATACTTGAAGCCGCACTTGATAAGAATGCTGACCTTTGCCATACTATTTTCGAATATACTCCTATGATGGAGAACGATAAAAATGTTCTTCATCTCATTGACATCTATAAGAATCGTTTATGAATTTCACTTTAGATAAAATACCCAAGCGGACAGCAAAGCCGCGCGAAAACGGAATGACCATGATTATGGATAAAGGTCTAAGTCTTCGACAGGCAGAAGACCTTGTTGATGGTTCCGGTCCAATGGTTGATCTGGTAAAGCTTGGTTTTGGCAGCTCATATATTACTCCAAACCTTGACAAAAAAATTAAAATTTACCGTGCAGCCGGTATTCCGGTCTATTTCGGAGGCACTCTTTGGGAAGCTTTTGTGGCAAGGAAGAAATTTAATGAATATTTGAAAGTCCTCGATAAATTTAAAATGACTCATGCTGAGATAAGTGATGGAAGCATCACATTACCTCATGATGAAAAACTAGAGTATATTCGAAAGCTTAGCAAACATGTGACAGTCATAACAGAAGTTGGCTCTAAAGAAGAGGGAATCATTATCCATCCTAATAAGTGGATAGAAATGATCAGTAAAGAACTTGAGGCAGGTGCATGGAAAGTTATAGCAGAAGCCAGAGAAAGTGGTACTGTCGGGATCTTCAGACCCAGTGGCAAGGCACATGTAGTATTGATCAATAAAATTGTCGCTAAAATTAAGCCTGAAAAAATAATTTGGGAAGCTCCTACAAAGGCAGGTCAGATTTATTTTATAAAGCTGTTAGGTGCCAACGTCAATTTAGGAAACATTTCTCCTAATGAAGTTATTGCTGTTGAGTCATTAAGACTCGGACT